>Ga0194116_10006152_pt1 | contig 12904 bp, 6 predicted proteins | sample TA2MahsurfametaG_4_FD_148617 | JGI IMG/M metagenome (GOLD analysis project Ga0194116, IMG submission 148617) | Freshwater microbial communities from Lake Tanganyika, Tanzania - TA2015008 Mahale S9 surface | ecosystem: Environmental > Aquatic > Freshwater > Lake | place: Tanzania: Lake Tanganyika... | reverse complement strand
GACGTAGCCTCGAGCAAAGCGAGCAATATGTTTTATTTTCTGGAATCTTTTCTTTCACAATCGAAAATGTATCACGAGTTAAAACCTCATAATCAATTTTCATCGCCTCTAAACGCTCTTTGAGCGCTCGATCGTCCCATCCAGGTTGCCCCTGGTCGAGGGTGAGCACTCGGAGTTTGAAGGAGATTTTGGATTTTTTTGAGAGCTCATTGAGCGCCCAGACCATGCCCCAGGAGTCTTTTCCTCCTGACAGACACACTAAAACTCTATCGCCTTCCTGAATGAGATGGAAATGCGCAATCGCCTCTCCAATATAGTGTAATAGCTTCTTTTGTAGTTTTTCTTTAGACATAATGCAGCATTAAAAATAGTTCTTAAAAAATTCAACACCATAATACATGATTTTCTCGGTGAATCATAACTCTATTTCGAAAGAATGCCGTTATTTACGATGCGGACTGAAAAGTATCTTTTTTATGAAAAAGACTGAAAAACAGAATAAACCATTAATATCATTGGGTTATGATTGATTTGATGTGGATATACATATATCATGGGCCTTATGATTTAAGTGTCGGATTTTTGTTAATGCTCGATATTTCCTCTGCTCTTTTAAAATGGACAGAAATATTTAATGAAAAGAATACTCACGATAGTTTAGAAAATATCGTGTCTTTTAGTAAAGAAATGAATGCACTCTCGAATAAGTCTCGAGATGTTTGTTATCTTTCTTTTTCCTTTGATGGCGCGTGGGAGAAAAGAGAATTATGGTTTTCATTGCGTAAGCAGATTTTCTTATCAAATGAAGTAGACGCTAAGATTTTTTTAGAGCACGCTATAAATCTCGAATATAAAATTATTCTAGATGAGTACTGTCGCAATATTGGGCAGCAATTATCTGAAATACGCTCGAAAAATCTTTGGTCTCAATATTATCGAAATATATTGATTTTAATCGAGAATACGAAATTATTTGATAACCTTTCAGCGGATATAAAAAAAAATATTGTGCCATTTATGGAATCAATATTTCAGAATGTGCAACATTCTGAAACGCATGAACGGATTGTTGTGTTATTTTGTATTCTCAACGATCATTTCATAAATGTAACTCACTGTATTAATGTAAGTATTTTAAAAACTTTAGCCGTTGTTTGTGCTGAAACATATCAAACCTGCTATAGCAAAGTCCCTGCATCTCAAGCGATAGAATATTTTGCTAAAATGGCCATTGGTCGATGCTATTGGCAGCTTCCGTCTAAGAGTCAGCTTGAGAGCGCACTACTCCGATCGGGTCTAACACAACATGAATATTATTCATACCTCCTCGCTATTTCAAATGCAAGTTCAAAATATTCGAAAAGATGCCTTATCACTCTTCCTATTGCAACAGAAAAAACAGTTAATGTTTTCAAGAAAATCTCCACTCAATCATCAAGCTCCGATCATACGATAGAGCCCACTATGAGCCAGACTGCTTGGATGGTCACCTATTCGATCAATCAAGGTGATATACAATTTTTAAAAGCCATCAGAGGGAATATTTTTGGCGATCAGAAGTACCTTGATCTGATTAATATATTAAGTAACATGCTGCAGTACTCCTCAGATGGCTTTCATAAAAAAGTGCTCATGAGCGCCTTTCATGCTCTGCCATTTACTGAATTTAAAAGATTCATCTGCAAAGGTATTAAAAAAGATAATATCTTTTCAATCATTCAAAGCCTCACTGAAACATCTGTATTTGATGATATTGAGTTGCGCCGTGCCATTATGTATGGATTATATGCTGAAAAACCTGAGTTAATAGCCACCCTCTGCAACGATTTTTTAAAAATGAATCATATTGATGCAAGTACTCAAAATGGTGTTCAGCGTTTTTGCAACATGATAGAACATTTTTGGCAAGATATTACGCTTGTTCGGTCATCATTGCCTGACCTCGGCACTCTGTATGGGTTTATTTTAAAAATTTTAAAAATTGCTCTCAATGATGCAGAATTATCTTGCTTGTTTCATCAGTTTTGTCATATTGGCGCCTTGTCTGATGAAATAAGCCTAGTAGATTTTATAACTGTTAATACAACACAGATTTCATTAGTTCAAGGTCATATTGGAAAAAACTTGTGCTTGGATATTCATAACTGGATTATCCGAGAAATAAAAATACAAGACCACAATGATTTCCCTATAGTGTGGAAACAAACCTTATTACGATCGATGTACTTTGTAAATTGCTTTGATTTGAAATTGAATAAAGCTGGAAGTCCTGTAAGGTATTGTAGTGCTACAGACTTGTTGTGCGAAGCTCATGATGAGATAACTTTTCACGATCTGTTTCAATGTACCATTCAATGGTTTTATGAATTAGCTGTTCAAGGGTTAGAGTATGATATTTCTCTCGATGTATTGTTCGTATTTGAATTACTTGCTAAAAGAAATGCAATTTCTTTAGATCTGTATTTTAAGATGCTAGATACATTTTCTTGTATAACAGCTGATGCTAACTATATCGTGGGTTTTCTCGCGGTCACCGAAGATTTGCGTCACGATTTGTTAATGAAGGCAATTGTTGAAACGCCTTTTCCTTATTTCCAGGAATTGTTACAAGATAATAAAAAAGTGATACTAAAGTATCTCTCAAATCTTACACCGTATCAAATCCCTGGTTGTTCACATGAGCCGACACTTTTTGATAACACAGCCTGCCCGCCCGAAGTTCGAGATGAGTTATTTGAGAAAAATACTTTGTTTTTAAGTTATCTTTCAGAGTATATTTTGTGCACAAACAGCCAGGCATTATATGAGAAAATGTATGCTCAGTATCAAGATGAGTTTAAAAAAGCATATGATTTTGTCGCTGCGAAAATCATTCAATCAGCAACTTTTAGTCATCAGTCTGGCTATGTTATGCGTACCCCACTCTACTATCGCTTAGCAAAGGTATTTCTCAAGCAATTTGAAAACGAGTTAGCGTCAGCTATAGATAATCAATTGCTATTCAATTGCCTTGCAGAGCATGTTGATAAAGGGGCCTTTGCATTTGCAATTTATAGGATGAGTTTTCCAGAGATTCAAGTACAATTTTGGACCTCTCTGCCACAAAAAATCATGGTACATGTTGCTACTAATATCACTAATAAAGCAGATTTTATTAATTGGGAGTGTCATATAGCACATTTGACTGGAATAGCTGTTTCAGATCTGCAAAAAGCAATTATCTTCGACGCAATAGAAAATTATAATACTAGTTTTTTTGAAAAAATTATTTTATATCAAATATTACCAGTAAAATTTTTAACTTCATTAATTAATCAAGAGTTAAAAAGCTTTCATCTTCCATTTTTATCAAACGATCTGGGTAAGATGCAAAAATCAGTCTTCTTATTAAGTATTCTTCAGATGATTGCAGTCACTGATTTTAACAAGCTTATGGAAAAGTCCTTCATAAGAAATGTAGAAGGTTTAAAAAATGCCATTGTTATCGCTTATATCATGCAAGAAGCCAGTGTGCTCGATGCAGCTATTAGGATTTTATATCGGATAGATGGAAGACCGCCTATATTATATAAAGAATTTTTAGCAACGGTAGAAAAAAATATTGCAAAACATATTTCAAAAATATATTGCAGTAGTCATTCTTACGACGAGAAACAGACGATCATTGAGCAATATATTCATACACAGTCGATTTTTGTAGAAGTCGCTACCAAAGTTTGTAAAGAAAGTCTCTCAATATCTGATTTTGTCGATCAGAATCGCACTCACGCAGAGCTATTATTTTCTTGTGGTAGAGAAGATGCTGCTATCACGATGTATGAGCCTGATGCGCCAATAATATTGAATGCTAAAGCTCCAACTAACGTACTAGTTTTTTCAGAAAAAAACCTACATCGTTATGCAGATGTCTCTCATGCAAATACGAATTCGCGCATGGAAAAATGGACTTCTCAAAAATAAGACACACCAAAAACTATTCGTTTTTGAAAAGAGGGTTGCGCTGATTACTCATCATGATCTGAGAGCGACTTTCCGATGGAAGTCGCTCTATCGCATAACGCAAGGCTGTTCGCGGTATTTCATGAATGTGAGTTGTTAGAAATTTAATCATCGCTGATTCATTTTTCTTTCCGCATTCATGCAGCATCCATCCTGTTGCTTTGTGAATTAAATCTTCTCGATCGTTAAAGAGAGTTTGCGCAATCGTAAATGTCGGTTGAATCTTTGATTGCCTAATAAAATACCAAGTCGCTACAATTGCGATTCGTCGCTCCCATAAAATTGATGAGTTGGAAAGCTGTATCAATGGCAATATATCTTTGGAAAATAAATACTCCCCTACAATATGATGTGCAGAACTATCAACAAGATTCCAGTTATTAACATAATCCGTATGTGTAAGATAAAAATTATAAATCGCTTCTTTTTCAGCTGCTGAGCCTTTTTGATATTGTTTTACTAATATCAGTAGTGCTAATAAACGCTCTTCGTTGAATTTTGATGATAATAAGTGCGCAATTTCATATTGTGTAAGATTTTCAAAGATTTTTACAAGTTTACGAATCGTTGGGACAGTCACTCCTAAAAATGAATCATGCTCACCATACTCTCCTGCTCCTGTCTTAAAAAAACGCGCCACATGAGCTGAAGTAGAGTCAATCGATTCAATAACTTTCTTATGAACAGATTCTAGATTATGCATATTTTTCTCATCCTTCAGTTTTTCAAAAACTTTATATAAGAGAGTTCGTTAGCCGATTTTATCATATATCAATGTAATTCATCTCTTTTAACAATAGGTCAATGCTAATATTTAATAGTTTCAAAGAGAAAATAGCATAATTCTATGGACCAGTCAGATTTATATCACATTACCCCCGAATATCCATCCCAAGTGCAACTGAATGCAACGCAATATGGTAATAAAGCTGCAAATCTCATGTTTTTAGAAAAAATTGTGGATGAATTTAATAGCTTTTCTACAAACGCTGCTAGAAAAAAAGTTTCTGTGCCTAAGTTTTTTACTATTTCACATTCAGAAATTGTTAATCACCTTAGACAGTATATCCAGGATTTTGACGCTATTTGGATAAATTTTCAGAATGCACAGGCTGGTGCAATTAATCTCACTGAAGATGCTAAGTTTATCCTATCACATTTACGAGAACAGATTGTTCAATGCTTCACCATGCACCCCTTTCTCAGCGAGGATATCTTGACAGGTGATGAATTTTTTATGGTTCGCAGTACTGGTGATGAGGATAAAGTCCTAAATGCCAATCCGGGTGGTAATGAAAGTTTTGCTAGTCATAAAAGTCAATTAAATCAATCAATCGGAATGGTTATTGCGTCTTATTTGAGTGAGAAATCACTTTCTCAACGGCTTAGCCTTAATGAAAATATTACAGAACACTTCCCGCTCTGTCCGTGTTTGATTCAGAAACTTATTCAAACAGATAAGCTGCAAGCAGATAAGCTTCAAAAAACAGTCGTAGGTGGAGTTTGTTACAGCGATTTAACTCATGATAAAACAAGAATTAATGCGGCTCTTGGTCATGGCGATTTAATTGTTAATGGTCTGGGGCCATTCGATGAATTTACAATCATTAGAAATCGAGTGTATGCCGAAGTACGAGAGAAGCCATTTCGAATAGAAAAAAAAGTTAACCCTTCCACTGGAAAAATGGATTCTGTTTTTTTACCAAATAGTTTTATAACAAATTCATGCTTATCTGAAAAAAGCGCGAAGTATATCCATTCTTTTGCCAAGTTTATCGAGCAACAGTATGGAATGAAGATGGATATTGAATTTGTTTACGATCCTAATACAGAGATATATCATATCGTTCAGGCACGTGCATTGCCTCGTGACCGATTGACTCCATCTGCTCTTTCTCATGATTTTATTGCGCAATATCGACCCAAACATTCTGTTATGCGCGTTGTAACAAAAAATCAAAATACTGCTGCAATTATTGAAAAAGGCTCAGAATTAATTATTGCCGATACAATTGAAGAGGCGCAAGATCAATTTTTAAAAAGTTTTGATAAGAAAAATACAAAAGCTATTATTGTTAAACAATATACCCCTTCAACCTCGCATGGAGCAGGTTTTTTTCAAAGCCAACATATTCTCGTATTTCAAATAAAAAATGCTAATCAGACCCTGGAGTCTATCCGAAAAGAAATCGCTCAAGCTTTTACATCAGGCCATCTTATCGTTGCTGATGTTCAGCATAGAAAAATATTCTATGTTCCATCTGCATATTTTAATTTAACAGATTCTATGACAGATAACCTGATTGGCTCTCCTGAGGAGCCAAGCTTGACTGTATTAACAGATATACGGCAGGCTCAAGTCCAGAATCTTGATCGCTTACAAAAAATATTGAAAAAAATGAATATTATTCAAAATGATAAAATTCAATCTGTTAGAATGACCATTACGCAACTGCGGTCAATGTTAGAAAACCTCAGTGTCTTGCCCTCACAAAATAAGACCTTAGAGAATATTGCAGTCCATCAAAAAATACTTTCCGATCTTGTTCGATTTATTCTGCAAATGTATTTGAAACAAATTGTGTCGTTCTCTTTAACTCGTGAGATTGTTGAAATTGCTTATGAAGTCCATAATCTGCTTGTCTTGATTACTCAACATCCTGACAATCCGATCTTAAGATCGCAATATCTCGACATCGTAAATAAGCTCGAGGGGGCGTTCTTAGGTACACCTGAACCAGGAATGAAGATTGATTCTTTAATGACCGCATTAATCAATAAAAAACGTATTAAAACTGCTGAAAAAGCAGAGATCTTACAACAGCAAAGAATCGAGAAAAATAATCAATTTTATAAATCTATAAACAATTATTTGTTACAGCCTGTCGCGCTCGATTGGCATCCTGATGCCTTTAATGTACAAAAATTTGAACATAATCAGAAAATATTTTTTAGCCTAGCGCTAGATTTGCAACGTTATGTTTTTAAAGCGGAAAATAAAGAAAAATGGACTGCTTTTTGTTATGATTGCTGCTATAAAAATAAAGGCTTGAAGCTTGTTTTTCTTTGCAATACCTTGATAAAAATGCAACTACAAGAGACTGTATTAAATATTATTTTCCCATCAATTTTTCAAAAACATACGAGTGAAGAATTGTTAAGTGAAATGTATCAACTTATTTTTCAAGATAAAAATCTTAGAGGCGTGATAAAGGATTCAGATCTTATTTTGAATAAAATGCAGTCTCAAATTGGACTATGGGCCGATCCAGCACATTTTGATAGACTCCATCAAGAATTAAAGAAAGAAGTTAACGCGTTAACAGCATCTTTTCGAATAGATCGAGAATTCACTGATATTGCGTTAACCAAAAATCGAATTAAAAATATTGTTTCTATAAAAAAAATAGGTCAGTTATTTGATATTCTCGATTTGTCTTTAAAATCTCTTCAGTGTTCAAACAACTATTCCGATCGCCGCGAACAGGCTCTAAATTTTATTAATATGCTCGAAGAATTCTATTTCTTATTGAATATTGTGATTGTCGATCGGAGCACGAAAGAATATCAATTAAATACTATTCTCTCAATTCTCCAAGCATATAAAATGCGAATAACGGAATTCGATCAGGATGCGGCTCACAACCTTTTACTTTTAAGTAAAGATTTCTCTGTCATTGCAGCAACTCTATATCGTGCAGGCGATTCATTAGAAAGAGTATATGTTTTTAACGATCTCGTAACTCATAACAGCTCATTAGCCGATTTACATACACTTATTCATCAAACAGCTTTAGATTCATTGGCTCTTCGATCGAATTTTTATCAACAAGGTTTGATTGATGCATTGCCGCAAGATATCATCAATATCATGGTAACCGTTCAAGAACATCAGAACATTTTTTCTAATACTCGAGCAAAGCTATCAGAGCCAGTGTTATTGCTCGTTGATATGTCCTACCCTAAGATTTTATTAAAATACAATCTACCATTGAGATACCACTCTGGTACCTTATCAATAGAATATGATGTTCATTCCAAATATTTCGAGGTTACATTTCATTTATATGGAAACGATTCATTGCGCTGGCAGGGACTGGTTCGTTACGGTTTAATATTGCTAGAAAATAGATTACCACCAAATATTCCATTAAAAGCCCATCAAAATGACAATGGAATATCATTATCTTTGCAATCCAATGAGTTGATTGCTATCCAAAACGCACTAAAAATTTTTACGGGCTTAAGTTATTCAACACTTATACCAGTAAACTGGGAGCCATTGTTTGAAAAAACTCCAGATTTAAGCGTAATGCGATTAAATATCGAAGATCGTAACTATCTTTTGAATTTGTATAAAAACGCTCAAATTAGCTACCGCGATCTGATTTCACAGCAAACGTTGACGCGAATTTTTTTAATTAAAAATTCGACATTAAGCAATTATATTACTTCTATACACCCTTCATTTGTCAAAAAATATCGAACAATGCTCCATGCAAAAGAGTCTGTGTTTAAACTGTTTGTTCTTAATCAAGATTTGCCCTTATCAGAGGCTCTTGATATACAAGAGACTGATATTAATTTTTTTATTGAGTCCGAGCGGGCAGCAATTCTCACTTCACCCCTAGCACATGTTGTGTATAAAAAATATGGAGGCTCTTTCTTAAGATTTTTAAAATTATCGCAGAATTGTCTTAACTACATTTTTTCAGAAGAAGGCCTCACTCATCTGTTTGATTCACAATTTAAAAAGTATTTGCCTGCAGGATATTTAAATGTTTTGGAATTTATGTATGAGTTTCCGTTTGAAGATGCGAGTACGTTACAAACTCTTATATCTGAAAAAGCGGTTAACGCTTATGAAAGTGGATTTGTTTCAATCGAGCAGTTTATTCAAATTAATAAAATGATTGGTTCATATCGCTTTAGCAATCTTATTTCATTGCTTATATCCGATAGAGCAATACGGGCGTATAAAGAGGCTGTTAAATATAATATTGTACTCAACCCAATGGCTCTTGCAAAAATGCGATCGGAAGATTTGATAGAATTGGCTATTTCAGATGACGCATTTTTTTATTATCAGAATGGATGGATTACTCCAGAATATTTCGCTACTTATCACTCAAAACCTATCGAATATTTTTCTTTACTGCTTTCTCATCAAATGCATCCTTATTATGAAATGGGAATTACTGCAGAAGCATTAACTTGTGTACACATACCAGCTTTAAAGCGCTTAATTGATAACGAAACATCATCAAATATCCGCGAATGTCATATTGATTTGGAAAGGTTTTTAGATTTTTTATCGAGAAATCACCCACTCCAAGTAACCCTCCTTTCCGCGCCAGCATTTAAAATGTATAGCCTTCAGATTGATTATCTTGATTTTGATAAAATGCCTGTCGAAAAGGTAACGATATTATTATCCGAATATGGTATAAAGCTGTGTGAAAAAAATCCTCAAAAATTTAAAGAACTTTATCAAATCAACGATATGAATTTCTTATCACGACTCATATCTGATAATCAATTATCTGATTATTATCAATCCGGTGGTGATATTGAAAAAATATATTTGTTTCATTTGATTCAAAATAATAAAATCTTTTCTGATTTAGATTTAAAGATATTAGATCAACCGATTTTTGAAACCGCATTTGAAAATTACCTATCCAACAAAATCGTGCATCATCCTGAGAGTGCCCGTGTTATGATGGCTAATCTTCAGAGTGTATTACATCAATATCGTGGAGCTTTAATATCAACCGATTTTTACAAACAATTGCAGCAAAAATTCTTCCATCATGCTTTGCAAAAGGATGCCAACTTACTAAACATACTCATTCAAGACGCTGATACTTCTAAAATATATCCAAAATTTAGTAGTCCTGATGACATTCGTGCTATTGCATCATGTTCAGTAGAGCATAAAAGATTCATATTTTTATTTAATACTTGTAATATTGAAGCATTGCAGCCAAGTGCTATTGAGTATTTCTTAAATACTCCGGGACTGACACCCGTATTGCAAATCAATGCTGTTTTTGAGTTTTGTAAATACTATAAACACAATTTAACTGACCAAGAGATTGCTTTGATTTCAATATGGTTGAGTCAGGCAGCTGAAGCTGATATATCTCGATATCAACATATTCAATCAGCAAACGCAGATCATGTCCTTATACAGTGGTGCTATTCCATTCTTAAGCAGCAATCAGAAAAAGATAGTCAGCACAATGCTCATGCACATACACCAATTCAAAATCTTACTCATGTGGCTGCTTATGCAAGCCCTCATAAGGAAGAGTCTTCTAAAAAGGATTTTTAGATTAAATTTCATGGACGCTTTGCTAACATATTGATTATGATGTAAATTAGTGGGATATTGGGTGTATAAAGTTAGATGATTACATAAGGTGTTTTAGATGCGTAACGTGCCCACCACGACTTTAGGCCAGATTGAAGGATTTGGACTCGAGTATCAAAGACATACTCTTACAGATACTGGAGAGTTGAATTTTTTAGGAAACTTTATTTATAAAGTGACTGAGTATTATTCCGATCCAACAATTGAAAATGGACCAGAAGTTGAGAAATCATATACGATTGACGTAAGAAATTCTGCTTCAAGTCGAGTAAGTGCGATTGGAACAATGTTTCTTATACCCTTCGCAGTTATGACTGCAGCGGGATATATTTTTGGCAAAAACTTTTCAGCACCAAAGTTTTAAGTTGGAGTATACATATGAAAAAGATTAATATCCAAAAAACAAAACTCCTTTGTGGCGGAGAAATTGTTAATCAAGGTCAAAAAGATTTTTATTATCATATTCACACGAACAATGGCATTCCTATTCGAAGGAATGAGAGCGGCACATCATACCTTATCAATGATGATGCAGTTGTATATGTTTCTGATAACCCAGGATGTGCTTATGGTAGCTGGTTTAGCGCTCCAACACGCGTGTTTAATGGCTCTAAAGAAAGTGATTTTGCTACTGAATATGCAAGTGATAGCTTTGGTGCCGCTGCTGCTGTAACGATAGCAAGTATATTAGGTCTTGGTCTCGGCCTCACTCTTGCTGGTCAATAACCATCGTTACATTGACACATATCATCTCTAAAAGACACACTATAAATATCGTGTGTCTTTTAACTTTTAAGTGCCTGTTTTTATAATCTCAGATACCGTTGCAATATCATTATAAACTGCACAAATCACACTATACATATCCTTATAGCTCCAGTTAAAGGATATTAATCTCTTAACTTGACAGTTAATCAAATCTCCTACACACTTTCGATAGTGATTGCGCTATTAAAATATAGGTTAATGCTTCGTGATTCAAAAAAAACTTCTAACAGAAATTAAGCCTAATATATCCAAGGCCGTATTTTTTGCAAAACGTCAATTAGCAGAGCTCGTTTGTGATGCTGTTAATTTGGAGGGCATCGCTTACACATTGCCAGAAGTTCAAACATTGCTCGATGGTGTTACAGTTGGTGGACATAAAATTTCCGATCAGATGATTACCCTCAATCAAGCACAGGCCTGGAAGTGGTTATTTCAATCAGTACTCAGTGGCAACTTCGAGATTTCCAAGGATTTTGTACTACAGTTGCATGCAATTTCTGCAAAAGAAGAAGCGTTGGAATGGGGGTGCTTTCGAAATGGGCGTGTAATGATATCTGGCACAGAGTATCTTCCTCCAGAGCCGGCAAAGTTGGACAACCTCTGGTTTGAAGTGGTTCATTCTATCAGTGCTGTTGATAATATTGTTAATAGGGCGATTTATTTGTTTTTATATATGGCACGTTATCAGTTCTTTTACGATGTGAATAAACGTACCGCACGATTTATGATGAATGGAATTCTTCTGTCCAATGGATATCCTGTAATCAATGTTCCTGCAAAACGCGCAGCCGAGTTTAACTCTCTTATGCTAGAGTATTATGATTCAGGAGATTTTTCAGATATGCTCGATTTTATGATTAGCTGTTACGATCCTATCCTCTTAGAAATTATGGCTGAGTGAAAGAAATCAGTCTTCAATACTACGCCATTTTTCAATATCAATAATTTCATCAATTCTGAGTTCTTTCAGAAATGCCTGATCGTGTGAAATTGCAATGATTGCGCCTGGATAGCAGTTTAAAACCTCAGTAACATGAGTTTTTGTTTCTAAATCAAGATTATTTGAGACCTCATCCAAAATCAGAAGATTCGGCGTGCAAATCGCCAAAAGTGCTAAGCTTAATCTGGCTTTTTCTCCACCCGATAGATGTTTGACTTGCGTTGCAACTTCTTCATTTTTACGAAAAAGAAATGTACTCAAATGAAACCTAACCTCTGCGATTGACCAGTTGGGCGCATATTCACGGGCGCAGTCTAAGACAGTCAAATCTTCAGGAAGTGTGCCATAATGTTGATCGAGATAACCAATATCGTTGCGTTTTATGCTATACCACTCACCACCTCGATAGGTCTTGGTGTCTTGTAAAATTGCTTTAATAAATGTTGATTTGCCACTTCCATTAGCGCCTTCAATAGCAATTCTTTGTGCACTTTCTAATTGGAAATAAATTTTTGACAAAATAGGTTTATGAGATTCATATCCAACAGAGCCATTCGATATTTGTATCAGTGTTTTTTGTGAATGGCCTCGATGCTCAAGAGAAAATGTTGGAATAATCACTTCTGGTAAATATAATTCGCTTAAACGCTCTGTTAAGTCAGATTTTCGTTGTTCAATCGCTGATTTCTTTTTACCAGAGGTTTCTTCTGCACGTAGCGCTTTAGCTTTGCTGACAATTGTTGGCCATTTGCGCTGGTCGATACTTTTCTCTCCCTTCTTTTTGCTTTTTGCTGCCCGTTGCTGCTCTTGCATAAGTTCCA
>Ga0194116_10006151_pt1 | contig 12904 bp, 7 predicted proteins | sample TA2MahsurfametaG_4_FD_148617 | JGI IMG/M metagenome (GOLD analysis project Ga0194116, IMG submission 148617) | Freshwater microbial communities from Lake Tanganyika, Tanzania - TA2015008 Mahale S9 surface | ecosystem: Environmental > Aquatic > Freshwater > Lake | place: Tanzania: Lake Tanganyika... | reverse complement strand
GTCCTGGGATCAGCTTTCTTTTCATTGCTGACGTATTCAACAGCGCTGGGGGCGAGTGCTGGGCCCACAAGTAATGAAGGGCTGGAGATTTGTTTGGAGAAAAATAGCAAACTTGCAGTCTTGATGTTGATTGACGAGTCCAAGAGCTTACGTGAGTTCAAGGATGGAGCTTCAACAAAGGTAGGGAATGACCCTCTGGATTCGCGAGTTCCAGCTCTTGAGTCGGTTGTCCGAGTTCTTTCCTCTGCGGTGGAGTCCAGTGAGCTACTCGCTAGTGCAAGCAGTAAGAAGCTCGAGGTAGCAATTGCGATCTCGGGCTTTGGTGACGGCTATAGCGAGCGAGTGCCCTTTCAGGTCTTGACGAGTCGCAATGTGGAGTCAGTGGTAGCGGACCTTGAATTGCAGCGAGACAAGGATTCCGATATGCACACTCGGTATCACACAGCGCTCGAGGGCGCTCTGCAGTCATTTGAGAAGTACAGTGCGTCACTCGAAGTGTGTCGTTTACTTGTATGGTTCAGCGATGGCGAGCATGATGATGATAATTCTCCTGGGTTTATCTCACGTGAACGTGATCAGATTCAGAAATTGATGTGTGGTGACGGTGGAATTGTTGATACTTTGCGTTTAGCCAGGGTGAATATCGTTGCGGCAGGCCTCAATGCTGACGAGAGAAAGCTTGGTTTGATGCGACTTATTGCGCAAGGGGGTGCCCCATATAGCTACGTCGACTCAAGTGGAAAGAGTGAGCGGGTGAATGTGAATGTGGAGAGATGTGGGAAAGAGCCACCTAATGGAACATATGCGTTGGCGGAAAGTGCTGATGAGATCATCGATAAGCTTTTCGAGGTTTTGGTTTCCTTGCCGGGGATTCCTGATCCCGGGGACTCTGTAGAAATTGCTGATTCTCCGGTTGCTGACTGTTCCAGGCCGACTGATGTCTGTAATGCGATCGAGTTCGAGGTCGATGAATCAATCGCCTCGTTTCAGATTCTTGCTGAGCGATTTTCGACTGCTGTGGAAGTTGTACTTCGGACGAATGTAGGCGAGACGTACTCGATTCTCACGGCCGGAGAGGATGGTGGGGAGGATGAGCCGATACGGAGGAATGTTGTGACGACGACTCCAGTTACCCTCCGTAAAGTTTTTGTGTCGGTTACTCGAAAGAAGGAAAATCCGATTGAGGGTACGTGGCGACTGGAGTTCTTGGGCGAAGGTGCGAAACAGTCGCGGGGCACTGTGAACTTCGTTGGCCTTGCCGATGTTACGTTGCTCGACGCAGATCAGCGGGAGATTGGAGGTGAGCTGAAGGTCGCACGATTCAAGGCAGAGGATGTTGGCATCCGAGTAACGTCCAAAACGTCGGGTTCGGCTATTCGCGCCTTGCAGCTGAAGTTTCTGGGTTTGAACTCGGAGGAAGCCCTGGCTTCAGAACGCGACGAAACAGATCGTGGACTCTTCAAAATTGCCGGAAGAGAATTAGAGAGAGCTTTACAGTCGCCCGAGCTCAAAAAGCTCAGCTCCTCGGACCTGAGTGTGCAGCCAGTTGGTGACGTACAGGGTCTTCGCTTTAAGAATGGGGATCCAGTTCCAATTAATTTCAGCCCGCAAAAGTTTTCAGTTCGGGTCTCCAATGGGGCTGGCCTCCCAACATTTTTGCGAACGGAAGGGCAATTGTCGTACCAGGGCACACCAAAACAGACCATCCAACTAGTCTTTCTTGGGCCTGATAGTGGCGAAGGTGTCGTCGATTTCAAGGATGCAATTGAGAGTGATGCGGCTAAGGCCAATCTGAATCTGATTACGCGTGATCCTTGCGTCATCCCGCAACAGGAAGAGGCATCGTGCAGTGTGGAGTTGATTCCGGATCAGGAGGCTTTTGATCAATTCCAAGTTGTAATCTCCGTGATTTACTCCGGAAAAGATAACTCGCAAGAGCCGGTTGAGGGGGAAGTGCCTGTCGACGTGCAGATGGTGCTCCAACCAAAGGCATCTCGGGGGATTCTTGCGGCGGTGTACCTCCTGTTGGCCTTTTTGGTTGTTCAAGGGCTAGTTCGCTGGCTTCTTGCTTACTTGGTGTCGCGATTTGCACCACTCGTGCCAATCGCCCGACGGATCCGACTTGACGCCGTCGTAGGGCAGTCGGGTGCGATCTCGGTCAACCCGATGAATACCAATCCGTCCCATACCGACGAAGGCTTCGCCCTAGAAAATACTGACTCCGTGCAGTCATTTTCCGTCTTTGGCTACGACTTCAGCGTGTCAGTTCTGCGTACATTCTTGAGATCGACTGTGGCGCCGCTTGGTCAGGTGAATTCATCTCAGAGATTCGTCATTGGCTCTCGTGGATATGTGCGATCAAAGGATCAAGACGACTCCTCAACTGGTCAGGTGTCACTCACGCTTAGAGGACAGTGGGTTGTCGGAGTAAAGGCAGAAGACGTTCAGCGTTTGGTGAATGGTGAGTCTTCGGTGGATGTGGAAGTAGTTGCTTTCCTTGAACCTTATGAACAAGGTGGGGGAAGTAATCGGGATCAACAGATTTCGGATCTCTCGTTTGGTCTTGCGTCAAGTAATTTCACGGCTCAGCTTCTTGAAATCATTGCGATGGAACGCGAACGCCAGTCAGTCGATGCTGAAGAATCGGTTGATTCTCCAGAAACGTCAGATGCCAGCGACCCATTTGGCGGACCGACACAAAGGGCAAGTGCTGATCCGTTCCAGATGGAATCTGTGGATGTGGTTGAGAATGTTTCGGAAGTGCCAGAGCGCCGCAGTCGGCGATCGCGGCGGGGCAAGGCGTGGGCGAAAATTGATGAATCGCCAGCTCCTACGGAATCGAATACCACGAATGAATGGGATCCATTTGCTTAGCAGCAGGCGGGTTCCAAAATGATAAACCCATTAGAGAAGGAGAGATGACATGTTAAGGCCAATCATCATGATCGGTTGTGGTGGATCAGGTCAGAAGGCAGTTCGGTATGTGCGCGATTCTGTTGCGCGTCATCTCGAACATCGTGGATGGACTGGAGGCTTTCCGCAGGCATGGCAATTTCTTGGTATCGATACGCTCACCACTCAGGAGGATCCCTCGATCCCGTTCCTGCCAAATAATGACTATGTCAGCGTTTCCCTGGCGTTTGCGACTTTTCAAGGTCTGAATCAGGCAATTGAGACCAAGTTCGGTGTCGACAAAAATCCAAAGGCATTCAAAGACCTTCAGGGGTGGCGTCCAAATCCGTCTCAGGTTGTGGTGCCATTAAAGGCTGGAGCTGGTCAACTTAGGGCAGTTGGTCGCACTGCCGGAATACTTGCTCTTCAGGATTACGTTCAGAAGCGGATTGCACTTGCGTTCACGCAATGCACAGCCGGAGGGCCAGAGCTCGCTACCGTCTCAAAGCACCTGCAAGTAAATGTTCCACCTGGTACTCCAGTTCCCGATCCTCTGACGATTGTCGTCGGTTCAATGGCTGGTGGCACCGGTGCGGGCATCATGCTCGATGTCGTCGACCTGGTGCGCCGAACAGACACAAAGGGAGCCTTCCCGGTTCTCGTTGCATTCACTCCAGACATCTTTGGCGCGGTTCAGACGAAGGCAATGACTGCAAACGCAGCTGCATTTATGGCTGAGATGTTGTCTGCATATTGGGACGATGAGCACACTGACAATACCCTCATCCCTGCCCAGGTCGCAGTAAATACCCGCGGACCGCACAGCATATTTTTGATTGGACGAACAAACATCGATGGGCTTGACCTACTTGACTCCAAAAATGTCTATCGAGCAGTGGGGGAGGCACTTGCTGCGGTAACCACTTCCGCGACTGTTCAGACATCGTTTCACAACTTCATCACCGTCAACTGGGCGATGTCTGCGCCGGCGAATGCAGGTGGCTTGGGATTCCAAGCAGCTCGGATGAAGGGAGTTGCTTCATCATTTGGAAGTTCGACAATTTCAATCGGCAGAGACCGTTTTCGGGATTACCTAAAGAAGCTTCTACACCGGGCAATTTTGGAACATCTCGCCGATGGCTTCGAGCAAGTTGCCACGGCCAAATTGGGTGACGCGGCCAGGTCGATGGCTGGTCCGGCGAAGATTGCGGAGCTGACGCGTCGGGAAATTGATCGATTCATCGTTGATTGTGGCCTTAACGAGAGTGATAAGGGAGCAAAACAGATTTCGGAGCGTTTCGTCTCGAACGAGATCATGAAGGCGCGACTCGGGCAGGTGTCGAACATGATTAAGGCACCATTTCAGGCTGCGATGCAGCAAGGCTCCGCGGTTTGGTTGCAAACACTTGGCTCTCAGGCTCAGCAGGTAAAGGCAGCAGAGCTCGCAACGGTTGACACCGAGCTCGATGCTGAACTACGCGAGTGGGGTTCAGAGCTGTTTAGGCGAGTACTGCGAACAACTACTGAGTTTTCTGCAACTTTGAGTATGCCCGTAGTGCTTTCCCTGTTGCAGTCGACTCGTGCTGAGGTTTTACAGTCCTCGGCGCGCTTTAAGGAGCGAGCGAAAGAGGCGATGGGGCAGGCAGAGAAGTCGATCGAGCGGGCGCGTGGACACTTGTCTTCGGGTCAGAAGGGCTCGATTCCGATGTCGGCTGGACCAGTGCAGGAAACGATTACTGATCTTTCAAAGGCCATCGTGTTTGAGTGGTCGGCTCGTATTCGTGAAAAATTATCGGTTGCACTGGAGAGTGTTGCAACAACGATGTTGTCGAGTCTTGAAGCATCTGTGAGTCAATCACTTGCACGCATTGACATGCTGACGAAGCCACAAGACGGGAAGCCTTCTGTTGTTGCGGGTTGGCCGAAGAACGATGGAGTAGTGCCTAATTCTTTTGCACCTAGTCCGGTTGAGTTTTTCCTCGAAAGTCATGTGACGTGGCCGGAAATGGCAAAGACTTTGATTAGCAAGTCGCTAGGTGACCCAGCAGGCCTTCCGATCGACCCAGTCGAGGCGGCAAGAGTATTGATTGTTCGTGGTGGTTTTGGTGGTGACGGTTCGGGGGGTCACGAGGCTGCTCCGCTGATCTGGGCTGACAGTCATGGCAGTGATCCGGTGTGGGATCCGAGCCACCAGGTATCCATTTCAATCAATGATGACCTGCAAGTGCTTTCAGATCGAATCGATAGTTGGTTGCTGCGGCCAGCTACGGAGATGCTCTATGTCTTGACGGAGGGTCTTGGCTCATATCTAATGCCAACACATCACAAAACGGGTACCGCGATTCCAGATCATCAGCAGCGACTTGTAAATTTCCGTCAGCAGTTGACCCTGGCTCTCATGCAGTCACGACCACTTGTTGAAATCGATGCTGTGATGAATGCGGTGGTGCATCCGAATCCACTGTCCTACTCACTCAATATTCAGGGGTTCCCATTTGGTCAAGGACATCCAGCGCGATCCGAAACTGAGCAGGTCATTCAGGGCTTCCTTAACGATGCCAGAAATGTTGATTGGGCATTCTCGGCGGGTGATGCAGAATCGGTGTTGATCACTAACTTCCTGGAATTTCCGGTCAACCCAAGTGTGATCACATCATTCACTCAGCCCCTGCACGGTGCCGTTGGATCGTACTCACCGCAGTTGTTACGGTCGTCATTCTGGCAATGGCGTCGATCTCGAATCCTTGAGAACTTTATTCCGCTGCCTGACGACCTTCGCCTCGCAGCGATTCGAGGTTTTGCGGTATCGAGAATTCTTGGGACGATGACCGCTCTGCCTGATGGACAGAATCAGATAGCAACTGCGAGTGGCGTGTTCAACTTTCCTCGCAACTTCCTTACGGAAACTGACCGGAACAATGTTCTTCCGTCGCTTCTGGAAACAATGATTCTGACATTTGCCGAGGCGCCGACACGCGGAAAGGCAGCGTTTGAGGCGTACGGGGCACTTATTGAATATGGAACTGGTGGTGGAATGGCTTCGGGATTTGAACTTGAAGGCATGGCCGCTGAGATTCTTAGTGCCGGCAATTACGGCAGCGTCAGGGTGGTTGATGAACATCGCGCTAACGCTCTCAAGAATGACCCGAATGGGCGTATCAGCAATGCGCTGACTTACTTGAACGCGAACATCAAGCATTTTGATGATCTTGACGCAAAGCCTTTGCATCCGCACAGCTGGCGAAATCAGGTTGGGGCTGTCGAGCCGGTAGAGACGATGACTCGAGAGTTGATGACTGATCTTCGGCGAGGGTATGTAATGGTGCGAGAAGCAGTTGAGCGATACGAGCAGACCCTGAAGACAGGCACTTCTGGTGGTGTTTCGTGACGAATCGACTCGTGCTTCTGCTCGGGGAGTTTGAGGAAGCTGATCGCGATACTGCATCGGTTCTCCACGAGTGGGCGAAGGCGGGTTTACTCGGTACGGTGGCGTGGACTTCAGCGAAGCCGGACGGCATGGTGCGTCCTATGACCACCGTGTGTGATGGTGGTCGTGTTGACACTCTGCAGCTGTTTGATCTGCTGACGTCACGTATCTGGTCGCAGGTCTCAGTGGTGGGAATTAGACAGAGGCCAGTGGGATCACTGAAAAACAGTCGCTTTGATGCGGAACTGAAGTTACTTCAGATGGTTCAAGACGCTTTTGCTGCTCACAAAGAGCTTGAATTCCAGTCGTTTACTGTGTCAATTGCCCAGGAGGAAGGGCTGACATACGAGGCATTTTCTCCCTATTGGAAGATGCACATCCTGCATGAGCCAGTAGTACGAATCGACCAGGCGGTTGCTGCTCAGCCGATGTGGGATGACCACCGGCATCTTTTGGTTCTGCTCTTGGCGCTCACGATGTCGGGTGGATTTGTCTGGCAACTTGGAGCTCTGGCGCCGAATATGGCCGATCAAGTCGTCGGTGTGCATAGATCGCTGCGCGTTGGTCGTTCGTATCTGAGAGTTGTCAGTGCGGGTCGCTTGACTGACGAAGTTCTCGCGGGTGCATTTCCAAAGTCGGGTCCTTGGTCGATTCCGACTGATGTTCCGAATGCCTTGGCGGTGCCGCCAGGTACTGCCGTATCGGATGCTCTGGTGAAGTCACTCGTTAGTCGGGGAAGATTTGACTATCGCACTTGGCTGGATCCGAAGCGTGAAAAGCCTAAAGATATGAATATCTGGGCTGGCCTAAAGCTTTTCGTTCAGGAATTCGTAATGGCGCTTAAGAGTATTCCAGGCACGATTGTTGAGAATGTGAAAACAGAAATTGAACAATTCACACAGAAAGCCACTTTCGGCGATGATGCCTCTGTTCTTTTACGGTTTAATCCGCGAACAGACGATCTCAATTCGGATAATGTCGTAGAAGCAATTAAAAATCTTCAAATTGGTAATTCCGTTGATGCGATCGGTGATGCGGAACCCTGGAATGTGCTTCAGCGGGTAGCGCTGGGTGCCGTTGATGGGGGTCGCTTCCCTGAGGGAATGGCACCACCAGTGAGTGGGTCCAGTCGGCTTGTCTACACAGACCCCAGCGCCATTGGCCCCGCACCCGATGATGCACCGTTTGATGTGACCCCGTTCGAAGTCGCACTATTAAATCTTGGTGAGACCCAAAACAAAATTGGCACGATGGCAGTTGGCGATGCTTTGACACTCAAAACGCATTTAGAAGCGATGCGCGAAGAGCTGTCGATCAAGCCCGCTGAGCATGTCACTGCTAAGTCGGGTAATGCGGCGAACAGTGTGTCTGAAGCTAAGTCGGCCCAGTTGTCGAGCCCTAAGAAACTGGGTCGAATCAAGCGTCTGCGATTGAGGTTGAAGGAGCGTCGTGCACTGCGAAAAGCTGCCAAGCAGGCGAAGAAGAAACCCCAAGTCGTTACGGGTGTAGCGACTCAACCTGCTGCTCCTGGCGTGGCTCCAGCAGCAAATCCTCCCACCAAGAACTCTCCGGTGAGCGGGCATGCTTCAACAAACTCGGCGAGCGATGCGGGTGCACCCATGGTGAGTGGTGAGTTTGGTGGCGTGGCTGAGGATGAGGCGCTGAGACATTCGCCCAGGCATCCAAAATTTGATCCGAAAGAGTACACCCCAATTGGAGTGTTTTATCAGGGCTCTCGCCCCGAGCTACTAGCAGAATACACCGAGTCCAACACGGTGTGTGAAACAGCGAATGCTTCCTATACGTCGTTGAATGGTCGCTTTGCTAAAGACAAAACGTGTGATCTCTATGGCACTCCGTTTGATCACGGAACCCTCTATCTGCACGAACCGACAAAGAAATTGATTCGGGTAGGCCATGTTTCTGCGCGCAATCTTTTGCCCTCCCTGGGGGACTCTGATTTGGTTGCAACACGGCTCGCTGACCTAGAAAGCCGTTTTACGGAGTGGATGGTGAAGCGCACAACATCGCTGCTGTGGCGAGTTGGGGAGTCGATTGTCGCTGGTTTGGTGTTGGCACGTCGTGACCTTGCAAGGTGCTTAGAAATCCTTGCTGTGAGGCCGGTGTTTGCAGAGGAATCGACGACGACAAGGATCAAGTTCGGCAAGTGGACTCGTCGCGGCGTCATGTCGGTCTTGCTGGTGATAGCTGCGACGCTCGCAAGTGTTGTTTTCACGCCGATTCCGCTGCTACTTGCTGTACTGATTGTGACAATTTACTTCAGTGGATTTATCGTTCGGCTGCTTCTTTTAGCTCGAGACCTCGTGCGAGCACAGTTCAAGTTCCGTCTTGTGATGGACGAGTATGAGCGTTCCTATAGTCGAGCCCGACATGACGTGGAAGAAATTGTCCGATTGTCTTCGGTAGGTGACCAGTTTGATGACTGGCAGGTGGTCGTTCGCGAGCTGGTCCACTTGCCTTTCGGCAAGGAAATAGGTTTTGCGACTGCGAAAGTAGGAGTCGATGAGGTGACGCGTCCACCGGCAATGGTGTTGGGTAAGTCGCGACCAGACGAAAAGCAACGCATGCAGCTATTTCTTCAAGCTCGGAGACAAACAGTTCATGGTGGTTGGTTGACCGAGATTCTTGACGTATTGAAGCAGGACTGGCGAAGTGATTACGAGAATTCCCGGGTGACTACTCCGGCGGATAATATTTTACCAGAGTCTGATAATTCACCAGCGTTAAGCATTGTTGGGAAGCGGCCCCTTTCTGACGAAGATGTGTATTACCCACGGAGTGACTTCCGACGGCGGGTCGTTGCTGGTGACTTACAGCGGAGTCTCGTGATGAAGAAGGCTGAGCAGATTGCGATTGATTTAAGGCAGACAGCTTTAGATCGGCTGCTAGCAAAAGTTGAAGTTGCGGGGCTAGGGTCGGCTTTGAGTGGACAATCTGTGGAGGGGTTCCTCTCAGGGCTGTCTTCTGATACCGAGAATGCGGTGGCGTTCCCTCCGGATCTGATTGCTGATGAATATCCGAATCTCCGGATCTTTGAGCCTCAACTCGTGCTGCCACACCCGGGTTCTATGAATGCTGAGTCAGGACAGATTCAGGTTGAGCCAGGTGTGGAGTTAACCGCAGCGGCGTGGAGAGTGGAGCTATCTGGACCTATCGACCCGCCCGAGATTCTTCGAGGTTTTGCCGGTGCCAAGCCCAAAGCAACTCAGAGTTTCAGTCAAGCTGCGGAGCCGCCGTCCCCCGTCTGACGTGATAACTGGCCTTCTCACTTACATCGCGATTCTCGGATTGACGGGTGTTTGGATCTTGGGATGGATGGGACTGTCGGTAGTCGTAGGTTCATTTTTCAATTTGCCGCTCAGGACTGTGACTCTGGTTGGCGCAATACTTGGTCCACTTGGCTTCATCGTGACCATTGCGATCGGTTTTCTTGAAACAAGACAGATTGCGGGGGACTCGACTATTCACGTGACAGAACAGAGTGGGTCACAAACAGAGCTCGAAGATCCCTTTGCATGAGTAGTTCAAACGACACACTCAAGCCGCGGCTGCTACTGCCAATTGCATTAGCACTGGTCGTGTTGAAGGGTGGTTCACTTCCTTGGATCACTGTTCGAACGTTCAGCGGTAATGAACGCGTTTATAACCTCGCAGATCTGCGTGGCGGCATGGCCGTCATTATGACGATTGCGCTTGTGGTGTTTATCGGTGCCTCAGTGGGGATATTTAAGAGGTTGACAGGTATGACGATCATGAGTCTTGGGGTCGCGGCTCTCGGATGGATGGCAGCGATCTCGGGAATTCTTTTGTCGTTGTTGTGGTCACTGATTCCTGCAATCAATGTCGCGGGCTTTGATCTGGCGAAGGCGACGCTTGGTCAGGGGAGTGGTGTCGTCGTGACGGTTGTTGCAAGTCTCTCACTGGCATTTATGGTTGTCAGACAACTACAGCCGTTCAAGACTTACGCTCCGTCGACGCATCTTCCCGTACTGCCAATCGTGGCACTTATTCCTCTTTTGGCGATTACGGTTTGCATGCACTCTGAGTGGTTGCGTCTTGGAAAAGATGGGTCTGGGGTTCAAGCGCAGGTGGCAGGAGATTCTCTTTACGGCAGTGGTCTCGTCGTGCTGGTACTTTGGCTCGCGATCGGGCTGTGGATCGGCGCGCTGATGGTGAACAGGTCACTCATGATTTCGATCGCGAGTGGGTTGACAGTGGTTGTTTCAATGATTGTGGGCGTGTATGCGGTCTTTTTGTGGGCGGGTGGGAAACTGCTTGATTGGCTTGTGCCTGCAAAGCTTGAAAAGTGGACTGCAGTGTCGATTGAGCCACAGTTGTATGTCGCACTTGGTAGTACGGTCCTTTTGTTCACCTTTGCAATTTTGGGACTTTTTTCAAGGACGCACAGCGTCGTGATCACCCTAGGTTCTCGAACGCCTGGTGCCTTCAGGCTTTATTATTCCGATGTTCTTGGTGGTGCAATTATCATCTTCCTCGTACTCAACTTCGTTTTGCGTGTGGTCTGAATCTGCTCTCGCCGATTAGTAGCCGGGTGTTTGGTGTCATCGCGGCAGGTCAGGCTCTACTTATTGTCGGTGGCGCAAGAATCACAGCAACATTTATTGAGATTGATTGTCCAATTCGATCGTTAACGGGGTGGCAGTGCCCTGGGTGCGGATCGACTCGCTGTGTGACAGCCTTGGGTAGTGGTGACGTGCCGGCAGCGTTTCGGCATAATCCACTGCTTACTTCGGCGCTCGTTGGCTCGCTGATCGTTGCCCTATGTGGGGCGGGGTTTCCTCGCTCCGGCAACGCGATTGTCTCTTGGGTCCAACGACGGAAACAGCCCTTTACCTTGTTGCTGATCACAATAATTGCCGCGCAGACCGTCATACGGAATGTTTGATAATCAATATTTATTGATTTTGCGAAACGATACCACGAGTGAGATAATGTCAGAGCACGTCATTGGAGGGTAAATGAGTTTTTCAGGAGCAGAATTTGATCCGCCCATGCCTCCAGCACGGCGTGCGGATGCGTCAAAAAAAGTGCCCGCAGGTGTCTGTGGCATCCTTTTAGGGGCTCTTGGAGTTCACAAGTTTGTGCTCGGCTACACAGCGCAGGGACTCATTATGTTGTTGACAACTCTGTTCACTTGTGGCATCGCCGGCATTATTTGGGGAATTATTGGTCTGATCGAAGGCATCATCTACCTCACAAAAAATGATGATGAGTTTGTTGCGACGTATGTAGTCGGCAAGCGAGGTTGGTTTTAATGTCCTTGTGACAACAATTCACCATCAAAGAACTCAACAAGTCGCATCAATCTCAGCTTGTAGCTGATCGGCAGCAAAGAGAACCAGAGCCGCTGCAATCGCCAAATATGACGCCGCTGTCTCTGGATCAAGCGCCGCAGCGATGAGGTTGTAGTCCACAGCAGCGAGTCTTTGATCGAGCGCCACAACTTCATCACGCAAAACCTCCAGCTCAGACTTCAGCTGTCCAGAGTCACTTTCGATCAAATTATCAATCGTGTTGATAAGGTCCGCCCAGAACTCTTCGTTGAGAGCTGTTGCTAATTGTTCAACATCAATCTCCCGAACAGACTGCTCAAAACTGCGCGCCGCATCACAAAAAGAAGCTTCGTCAGAGGCACATGAACTAAGAGCACCAATGAGCAACGCAAGAACCGTTCCCACCGCCACTATTTTGCGCCTCTTCACTTCGATCACTTTATCGAACTTAAGGCTCCAAGACACCCAAATAGCGTCGATGACTCAAAATATGGGTGACGGCTTATCATTCGACAACTCTGCGTTACTAATGTTCGCCATTTTCTGAAGAGAACCTTTTTAAAAACCGTTGCTTTACACTTTTCGGGCGTCTCGGATAGGTTCCTCCCTACGCGCACCAGCCTTCTGTGATTTCGCTGACAACTTGTTGAAATTCGTTCAAGCGACTCCAATTTGTCAAGTGGGTGTCACACAGATGACGTGACAATGAATCAAGTTTTAACCACCGCGTAGCGCCATCTTTGTCACTGTTACGCGGCGTTCGTCGAAGGCGGCGCGTTGGCTGCGGGGGAGTTGTCGGCGTAGGCGGCGGGATGCGCGGATGTCGCCGTAGGTGTCAAGTTCGAGTGGCGACAAGTTGTGGGTGAACGCCAGTTGCGGCAGTCGGCGTCGCACGAGGGTGACTTCGTCGCGGCGCATCCGGCGTAGGCGGCGCACGATCACAAAGAACAATGCGATGTGCCCGACCAACAGCACGGCGAGGGCCCGGTTCACGCCCGATGCGTTCCATGAGGCGTGCAGCAGGATTGCCGGCACCAGCCCGCGCAGCGCAGCCATCCGATGCAGGCGCCCGTCGCGCACCGCTTTGCCGATGGCGAGCCCCACCCAGAGTGTGAAGTAGGGGTGGGCGAGCGGGGAGAACAATCCGCGCAACACGAACACCAACCCGAGATCTCCGTCGGTGATTGCCTGCGAGAAGTAGATGACGTTCTCCACCATCGCAAACCCGAGCCCCACATAACCGGCGTAGACCGCACCATCAAGCGGGGTG
>Ga0194116_10006150_pt1 | contig 12904 bp, 14 predicted proteins | sample TA2MahsurfametaG_4_FD_148617 | JGI IMG/M metagenome (GOLD analysis project Ga0194116, IMG submission 148617) | Freshwater microbial communities from Lake Tanganyika, Tanzania - TA2015008 Mahale S9 surface | ecosystem: Environmental > Aquatic > Freshwater > Lake | place: Tanzania: Lake... | reverse complement strand
CCTTGATTTAATTTCACTGTAACACCAGCGTTTTGTTTGTCAAAGTTTAGATATTTTGTTGCAGTATTACCGTCAAAGGCTTTGGAAGCAGTTTCATTGGCGGGACTGTTATTAGTTGTAGGATAGATATTGCTGATTACAACAGGATTACTATTTGTTCTGATCACTTGCCAGCTTGGTGGAGGTGGCGCACTGTTTGGTGTTGAAGTTGCTGTTTGCCCTGCAGACAACGGCACAGTAGAATAGTTGGCATTGGCATAGGTATCTGCTTGTGCTGTGGTAGGATTTAATGTTCCTGTCCAAGTTACTCCACTGGTACCGCTCATACCACTGGATCCACTGAACAACTGTCCTGTGTCATTGTCGTTGCCTACAAAGAAAAAGTAATCGGGTCCCATGTTGACAATCTTACCAGTGCCGATAGTCCCAGCTAGAGTACCATTACTATTATATACTTTGCCTTCATAGGGATAACTGGCATTGCCGGTCAAACTGAATTGTACATATTGCCCAGACTGCCAACTCCATTGGCCGGCGGTCCATGGGATCTTATACATCACACCTGGATTCTTGCTGTAGATCTGACAGGTGGTTGTGTTCAAACAGGCGTTGACATTCCATTGGCTGTCTGCAATCTGACTCGATCCAAACTTGATGTCTGTAAGGCCAGCATAGCTGGATTTGCCTATTACTAGCATGAGAACAGCCACTACAAAGTAAGCCCAATATTTTAATCTAGCGTTTATTCTTGCAGCCTGCCACATATTGTTACCTCGATGTTTGTATTATGGTAATAGAACCAATAGCGCGACCACTGCTGAAATTATGACTGACTGTCTGCATGTCCTGTGTAATAGATACTTGTATCTGTGAGCCCATTACTTGTGTTACGTTTGCATAATTACGTCCGTTACCACTAACACTTTCATACATCCAACCAATTTGTTTGTTCTTTGATTTGTCAGCATATAAAGGAAACAAATTAAGATTTTCCTTTTCGCTAGAGCTTGCCTGAGTCGCTGTTGCCTTGACTTCCTCTTTTTCTTCTGCAACGACGGCTATTTTTTTATCAGTTTCATCTGCTACTTCTTTATCTTCAGATTTTTCCGCTACCTGTCTCATCTCAGCTTCACTACTACTATTGTCTTCGTTGTCTTCTTTGTCTTCCTTGTCTTCTTTAGATTCTTTTTTATTTTCTTTTGTCACACCAGTAGCAGCCGCAGCAGCACGAGCAGCAGCAACTACGTTGCGACCTGCCATAGTTCTTGGAGGTGCTATTTGTAGGTTATTGCCAATAGCTGTGCCAAATAAGTTTACAGTGATAGGAGGTGTAGGAGGTTGGCCTGCTGTTTCTACTAGGGTAGCCTGATAAGGTCTATTCATTGATACTATGTTTGTGCCCGACTCCACGTCTATCTTACCGCTGGAACAACTTATGCCTTTAATAGCACTGGTTGCCCAATCACAACTGGGCATTAGAATTACCATACTGCCGCCTGTTTCGTTTACTGACATTACAAAGTCTGTACCGCGAACAGCGATAGCCGCGGTAGGTGTGCTGATTTTAACCTGCTTGGGATCTTTGGCCAATGCTCCAGATACATAGCGCACAGTTCCGCCAGCAGCCTTGATTCCTAGATTGCCCTTGCCACTTTTAGGATCATAAACAAAATCATCTATAACTAAACTGCTGTGTTCTGTAACAGATACTTGCGTATCATCTTTAAATACAATCTTCAGTTTGCCGTTCTTAGTTTCAATCTTGTCGTTCTGTTCTATTGCTGTGCCTTTTTGTGCCGCAATAGAATCTTTGCCGCGCTTGATAGTAGCACTGCCAGAAAATTCTGTAATGCTACCTATCTGAGCGTGTGCTGTTATACTGATTAATAGTAAGAGCGCGGTAAGGAAAATTTGCACATCATTTTCCTTATGGTGTTGTACGCTGAATGATATTCCAAGTGCCAGTGTTAGCTACACTCTTGATGTGAACTACGTTGTCTTGTGTACCGGCTTGACTGACTGTGAACTTGTTACTGTTACCAGCGAGGTCAACCCAAACACTAGATCCGTTTGTGCTGTTAGCAGTCTGACTGATGTTAAAAACATTAAAATCACCTGCAACTTTGATCACTTGGCTGTGTTTATTACCTATAGCATCGATATACATTTCATTGCTGTTGCCAGTAACCTCGACTTGACTGTTTAGACTGTCGCCTGTGCCTTTAAATTGCATTACGTTGCTGTTACCGGTCCATTTCCAACTTAGTGTGGCATCTTTACAGGTTGTCAATGCTGTACCTGTGCTTGATGAGCCTCCACCGCAGCTAGCATCGACAAAATTGCTGTTGCCTATCTGTTGGATATTTACAGAAACTCCATCACCACTTGATGTTGGATTTTCAGCACGTAGACTAATAGTGTTATTATTACCAGTCTGAACAATTGTAATGTCTTGATCAGCACCACGTAGATACACAGATGAATCAACAGTAAAATTTCTTGTGCCTGCTCCTACTAGTCGCTGAGGAATGTTAGTAATTGACTTACTATAGGCTGCGGCAGATCCTACAGTGTTACCTACACCTGTTTGTGTAATACTTACATCCGGATTTTCACCACTTTGATCCACAAACACGCGGTTAGTTGTGTTTACACCCAAAGCTGAAACTGCATTGGCACTGACAGTTAAGACAGGGCTAACAGGAGCATTCGGACTAGGCGGCGTTACCGCAACACTTTGTGCCAATGCAGGAAATGCTGCTGTAAGTAATAGGATAATTAAAGTTTTTTTCATGCTTCATTATAAACAGATTAATTTTTTCTGTTTATTCTCCTTTTTTATTTTGTTGCTGGGACTGGATTTCCGGACCCGTCAACGGCATTTGTTGTTGCTTCATTTCTTCCATCAGCTTTCGGCTTATTGGCCCCGGACTTCTGTGGGGATGAAGCTTTGTCTGTTCCTTCACGTGAGGTTTCTTTTTGAACCAACTCATTAGATTTCTCCTTGAACTTCCAAAGGCCTTGGCGTTCACCCTTATTAATTAATTCCACTACAGCAGTTTCAATCGCACTACGAAGTGCATAGTTGCCAGGTTCGTTGAATGTCTGGCTACTATCAAACTCAAATGCTCTTGTTGCTTGGTTAAAGAAACGCAATGCTGTCACTCCATCCGACGTACTCAACAAATTCTTTTCCACTGTAACGGTAGTTAAAATTTCTCCTGTGGTAACACTAACAAGGCGCAGGCTAATAACAACTAGATCTTGGGTGTATTGTGTGTACGGTCCAATACCTAAGAATCTTGCACCAGTACCACCAGTTAATGTATTGCTGTTATAATCAACGATAGCACCTTCTAAAATGACGCCGGCTAGAGTCATAGGAGGCAACATCTTTGCCTTTTCACCGTCATAGATTTCTCTAGTCTGGCGAATCATTTGACGTTCTTTAAGCAAATTATCTAAACTAACACGTTCGACTACTGTAAACCATTGACGGTTGCCAACTTCTTGTAAACTTTTAATAAGATAACTTTCAGCACCTTGTGTGACTGCTGTAGAAAACAAACTCAATGTGTTACTAGGCTTACGCTGTCCAGTTTGGTCTCTAAAACTATAAACAGCTACCACGACAGGGGGTCCTGCTGGTGCCGGAACTTGCTGAAAACTTTTGTTAATGTTTTCACTTACTTTAGCTTCTTCTTTGATTTCAAAGTCACCTAGTGGACGCAATGTAGAGCATCCTACTAGAGCCATCATTGCTAAACTAATAATTGATAATTTAAACATGATATTTCCTTAGAAACCAAAACTAGCGATTGGCACAGTTACCACAGTTACAGTGCCTTTGGCATCAACCACGGTTAGTGTAACTTTGTCTGCCTGCTTGAGCCAGGTAATAGTGTTGCCATCTAAAGTAAATGTGCCCGTTGTGGGACTTACACAGCCTGGCACAGCGCTGCCGTCTGATGCTGCACAACGGTTTTGAAATAGATTATTGCTTAATTGTGTAGCAATCTGTGCATATACTTGACTTTGAAACAGACTGATAAATCTATTAAGCGGTGTATTCATTAGCTCAGTCTCAGCTTTTGCTATAGCCGCCTTACGGTCTGCTGCAATCTGATCTCTACGACTCTTCTCAATGGAGTCAATAGTCAATGCATGACTCGACCAATTTTGTCCGCTAAAGGCTGGATTTTTAAATTGCTGAACTAATTCTGCCTTTGCTATTCCGCTCAGCAATAGCACACTCATGCCGATTGGCATAATTAGATGTTTCATTTTTCGCTCCGTTACATATTATTTAAACGGTGCGTGGATTATTTAAAATGCTGAGTTAAAGAAGGAGATAGCCGGCCATGGCTATATAGGTAATTTGATGAGCTAGTTGGTCCATGCCAAATTGATTCCAAAATAAACTTTGAGTCTGATCTTTAGTGCCATACTTAACTTTGAAAAAATCTATATGGTAATGTAACACAACTTCAACCGCAGACACAAATATAATATTTAGAATAGAAATAGGATAAAAGAAACTAAAAACCAACAGAGCCAGCAGACTACACCATAGATGATCAAGGCTGTGGCTTATTCCGCATAAATCTCTATAGATACCCTTGCGTATAGTCTGTTGATATGTTTGTATGACAAAATCAGCCCAGTAATGCTTTATCTGTAAAACAAAGAAAAGTGCTAGTATATCCATCAAGATATTTATACATCAACGACTGACCCTAGGATCAATTACAAAACCCATTTTGCCTACTGGACGGCGAGTAGCATAGAAATTGCTGCCGGCATCTAAACGTATGGTGCCGGTGAACACGGGAGGATATATCACAGTGAAATTATTAAAGAATGCTCCCTGTGCTGTTTTACTTAGGCTTGTTTTTACCTGAATCATGTTAGACTTTTCAAGAATAGATTTGAAAAATTTATCAATTGGATAATTCTTATTAATGTAGTTTGCAGCACCTGTAGCAACCGCTGCTAACAAGTGCCATCCTATACGATAGTCAGGTCTAGAATCATCATCGGTACCCTTAATCCGCACTACATTTTGGAGATCACCTAGATCATCTACATACTGTTGATCGCTGTCAATTATGTTAATAATGCGTTGTGCCTGTTCAGTGGTAATTACCCCACTTTTAATACCTAATTCTAAAGCACCAGCAATGCTGCCATTTCTCTTCCAGTTGGTGCTAGAACTGACCAAACTCATATCGGGATCTTTGATAATGGTCACGATCTCTAATAGTTCATCAAACCCGGGATTAGTTTGTGCATCAAAAAGTCCTTCGTATCTTTCAGGATAATTATTAATGTCATCCACAACACCAGATACGCTGGCCTTTGCTCCACCTTGTTTGTCTTTTGAACTTACGCGAACACGCTGGTTATTATCGATTATCATGTAACTGTCATAGAGTTTTTCATGCGGATCGTTTGGAAATATAACGCCCCTTGTCTCTGAGAAATTGACGCCCATGCCCTGTTCTGCATCTGCCAAGGCTCCGGACGTTAATTGTTTTTTTGTCAGCGCAATTGGTGCCGCAGTTTCACCTAGATCAATTTCATAACTCTTGGCATATGACTGTGCCCCTGGCACTGGTACCTTTTGACCTTCGGTTACAGTTTGCAATAATTGTACCACCTGTGTCTTGATATCATCATCTAGATCATCACGTGTCTGGATATAGGCCTCAACTTCGTTTGCGATATTATCTGGTGCTATTTCTTTGTTAGTTGGTAAAATGCCGACTGGTTTGAGATTAGTCAGTGCACGCTGTTGTACCACACTAACCTGATCTGTTTGTCCAACCCTGCCACTTAATTGCACATAGCCTGTGAGATCTGAAAACAGTTTCGTCTGTAAGAAGATAGGATACGCACCCGGCTTCTTAGTATTTTTCAATGCAATGAATGCAATCTTTTTATTATTAGTATCATCTTGGAAAGTTAATACCATGGCAGCACCGGCTTTATCCGGAGTTGTAAATCCAGCCTGCGGTGGCAGGGTTAGTGCATCTTGAACAGAAATTTGTTGGCTGCCCACATAATCCATTATCTGCTGGGTGATCTGTGCAGGATCATCTTCTCGATCACCTTGTTCAGGAAATACCACAGCATCAATAATAGAAATTATATGGCCGTCTGCATTTTTGAATCTCACAGACTTGCCCCTTGATGCTTCTTCTGCACGGCGCATCATGCCGCCCTCTGATTCAAATAAAAATTCTGCCGCTCTCATTCTGCCGACATCCCAAAATATTGAGGATGAGACTGGGTGTAGTCTCGCACAATCTTACCACCTAGAGCATTAGCAACATTTTCAATTTCTTTTCCTGGCAATCCTGTATTAAAATTAGGATCAATCGTGCCTTGATTCTGTGCAGCATGAACAAATTCATGTGCTATGGTTCTTAGAACATCGACCAAATTTCTTTCATTGATATTTACTTTAGATCGATTGTACAAAGGTTCATATTGTCCGAATGTTTTATTTGAAAAACTAAAGAAAGGATCATCGACTACGTCTAGATCCGGTATTTCTTTTAAATTAAGTAGGTTAGAAGTATACGCTACAAAATCGTCAATAATCTTGCTACGATCAAACTCTTTGGCTCTCATAGCACATATTTAGCGTATTTCCGGGAACAGACAATTCTGAATAAAAACACTAACATCATCTGCATTTAATCCTAGACTTGTCATAACTTTAGGCGTGTGCGGATTTTGCTTCTGATTTTGAGCGTAAAAATTATGTGCATGTTTGGTGATGCTAGGATCTGCTTGATTCACGGTTGAGCCAATGTTTTCTAAGTAATGATTAATAACGGAATAGGCCAGGTTTTTCAACTGTGCAAGTTCCTTTTCATCTTGTACATTGCCGGCTGCTACCATGTATGTGCTGAATATACGTTTCGCCCAATCAGGCAATTCACGGTTTTTAATCCATTGGACCCGTCCAACTTCATCGCCGAAATATTTAATCATAGGATGATCAACATCTCCTGCTGGACTATAATCAATAAAACAGCCAGTAATTTTATTTTTACCTGCGATTACGTCAAAACCAAAAATAGGAGCAGAATTATCAAGATGCGGAAAGACACAGCAATGCATCATCCAAAGGCCGCGTGATTCCCTTGCGTCGACCACATCGATATGAGCTCTTCGATATTGACTGCTAAACCAAACTTTGTTGACCCATCCTGGTTGGTTAAATCTCTCCATGCCGGGTTCTTGTATAATACTGCCTGTGGCGTAAAATTTACTTTCGAAATATTTTTCTATTTCGATTAGTGTGCTCCAAACTAAACTCATTTGTCAAGTTCTTCGAAAAGGCGAATAGCGTAATCGAAACATAGATTAGCCTCGGCCGCCATTTCGTCTGTGAGCAGAGATCTTACCTTGTTAATTAGTTCTTTCTTATTTTCAAATTGATAGTACTTACACAGACCGGGACTAACTTTAGCTATCATCGCTCCTCCAAACATGTCACCAAAGTGTCTGACATAGATATGTGGAATTAGATCCTGCGGATCTTTTGCTTTTACATGATCCATGTAATCCAAGGTGCTAGGGCTTAACCGGAATAAATTGCGCTCAAAATGGTTCTCTGTCTCTAACCAGAACATGTCCTGGACAATCAAATCTGTTCTTGCAATAGCGGTCAATTCATGTGTTTTTAACCACAGCGCAAGTTTTTTTTCTAATTCTGAGTAACACACCAGCTGATTAAGCAAATATTCATAATACTGCTTTTGTGTTAATTGCCCTTTGACCAGTTTCGTTGCAAATGGTTTGGTTTCAGCTCGTGAATGTGCTTCGGATGTCAGTTGTCTTAGATTATTCAATCTTCCTCCATACGGATTTGTAGTGGAAATCCATTGGAGCGAGCTTGATTGGTAGCCTCAACTGCTTTTATTTCAGCGATTTCATAAGTATATACGCCTGCTACTCCGCTACCACTGTTATGTATCTGAAGCGTGATATCCCGGGCAGTCTCTTCTGAGTGTTTAAAAATCTCTACTAATACAGACACCACAAATTCCATGGGTGTTGAGTTATCATTCAAAAATATAACTTTCCACCGCCTCGGTTCTTCGACTCTAATCTTGATCTTTTCATCAAGTTTTACGTCTGCGATTGTCATTGACTTTCCCCTAGTTTAGTATTTAGTAGGGGGGATTGGTCCCCCCGCTGGTTATTTGATTAAGACCGTTCTAGGTTTCAGTGCTTCTGGAACTGTACGTTCAAGGCTAATAATCAATACCCCGTCTCTATACTCTGCGCCTTTGACCTCAACATGATCAGCAAGCACAAAAGAACGTTCAAAGTCTCTAAACGCTAATCCACGATGTAGATATTGCACTGGCTTATCTGATTCTTTTTTATTGCCTTTGATCAACAATTGATCCTGATCAATTTGAATAGTCACTTCTTCTTTGCTGAAGCCAGCGATGGCCAATTGCACTTCGTAGTGATTTTCACCCAACTTTACCACGTTGTGTGGTGGATAGTTAGTGGTTGAATTTGCCCAACGATTTTCTACGGTGTCAAATAATTGATCAAAACCTATTAGGGCTCTGTGTAATGGAGCAAAATCCATAGTTCTTAGGGTTAGTGTGTTGTTTGACATAATTTTTCTCCTTTTTTAAGCAAGTTTTTGTCTTAGTAGGGCCTCATATGAGCACCCTACTCCACTATTTTAAATTTTCAGTGTCTCTGTGTCAAATTATTTGGTTTCAGTAAATTCGGCATCTACCGTTTTAGATTGATCGCCTGTGCTTTCCTTACGATTTTTTGCCTCCATTAACGGTGGCAATTTTTCGTATAGTTTTGTTACTGAATCTTTAATTGCTTCTGCATCTTCACCTACGATCAAATCTTCTACTTGTTTGATGCAGTTTTCTAAATCAGTTTTTTGATCAGGAGTTAATTCAGCACCATGTTCACTCAAATCTTTCTTGATCTGATGCAATTGACTTTCTGCCGAATTCCTTGCATTGATTAATTCTAGTGCTTTCTTATCTGCTTCAGCGTTTTCTTCTGCCTCTTGTACCATGCGCTTAATCTCAGTTTCTGTAAGGCCACTGTCTGACTTAATGGTAATTTTGTTTTCCTTGCCAGTTTTTTGATCCTTGGCATTAACTTTAAGGATACCATTGGCGTCAATGTCAAAAGTCACTTCAATCTGTGGCATACCTCTAGGTGATGGTTGGATTCCTTCTAAGTTAAATTCCCCTAATAGTTTGTTATGTCGGCAAAGTTCTCTTTCACCTTGATAAACTTTAATGGTCACTGCTGGTTGATTATCTTCTGCTGTGCTGAACGTCTGGCTTTGTTTAGTGGGGATGGTGGTATTTTTTGTTATCAACTTACTCATCACGCCGCCCAGAGTTTCAATGCCCAAACTCAAGGGAGTCACATCTAATAACAACACATCAGTCTTGTCACCGGCCAGTACAGATCCCTGAATCGCAGCACCAACTGCGACCGCTTCGTCTGGATTAACATCTTTACGAGGGGCCTTGCCAAAAAGTGCCTCAACTGCTTCTTGAACTTTAGGCATGCGTGTTTGACCACCGACTAAGATGACTTCATCGATATCACTTGGAGACACACCAGCATCCTGCATGGCAGTTTTACATGGTTGTATGCTACGTTGAATTAATTCTTCAACCAGGCTTTCTAATTTGCTGCGTGTAATTTTTACCACTAGATGTTTAGGTCCGGTCGCATCGGCGGTCACATATGGCAAATTAACTTCTGTCTGTGTGCTATTACTAAGTTCTATTTTGGCTTTTTCCGCGGCATCTTTCAAACGCTGCAATGCTAACACATCTTTGGTCAAGTCAATGCCTTGTTCTTTACGAAATTCCTCTACTAGATAATCCATTATACGTTGGTCAAAATCTTCGCCACCTAAGAAGGTATCACCATTAGTGCTCAACACTTCAATTTGCTTGTCGCCTTCAACATTAGCGATTTCAATAATTGATATATCAAATGTTCCGCCACCGAGATCATAGACAGCAATCTTACGATCACGCTTATCTTCTTTGTCAACACCATATGCTAACGCTGCCGCTGTAGGTTCGTTGATTATGCGCAGAACTTCTAGGCCTGCAATCTTACCTGCATCTTTTGTGGCTTGCCGTTGGCTGTCGTTGAAGTAGGCCGGTACCGTGATAACTGCTTTGGTAACTTCTGCGCCTAAATAATCCTCAGCAGTCTTTTTCATCTTACGCAGTACTTCTGCAGAAATTTGTGGCGGTGCTAGTTCTTTATCCTTGGCCTTTACCCAGGCATCACCATTCTTAGCCTGTATAATCTCATAAGGCATAAGATCAATGTCTTTCTGTACAGCATCCTCATTGAACTTACGTCCAATTAATCTTTTAGATGCATAGATGGTGTTTTTTGGGTTCGTAACGCTTTGACGTTTTGCACTAGCACCAACAAGAATATCTGTTTCAGTGTAGGCTACAATTGAAGGTGTTGTTCTAGAACCTTCAGAATTTTCTATAACTTTAGTGTTACCGTTTTCGTAGATGGCCACACAACTATTAGTGGTGCCAAGGTCAATACCAATAATTTTACTCATATTATTCTCCTTAATTAAGCAAGATTTGAGCAGCCCCATGGGGCACTGCCTAATTTATTTATACAAAATATTATACAACTTCTAATTTATAAAGTCAAACTCAATTCTTGTAAAAACTCATCAGTTTTTTTAGTTTTTACACCTGTGATTTGTAGTGTGGCGCGAGGTACGTGACCAGCGTTGGCTGTGCTGTGGGGCACGTTTATCCAATCAAACGTTGAGGCATTTCCTGCCTTCCATCCAGACCACATGTAATTACCATAACTCCAAAAATGTCCTGGTTGCCAATCAGTTAGTTGAATAAAGAATCTAGATACTTTAGACGGATCAGTGGGCATCCATTTTTCTAATTTATCTAGATGTAAATTCCAAACTTGTCCAGGCAGTTGTACGTGAACTCTAACCATAGTGTCTTCCAAAGCAAATTTATCTGCAATATTATTAAACACTTTAGGAACATCATAGTTTATATTAGTAACTATAAAATCTTTTCCCATACCTATTTTTTCTAGATCGTATTCTTCAGCATCGTATTCTTCGCCAGCTCTTGCACGATCGGGTTGCCCTCTGGTCCTCCATGTCACCGGATAAGATTGTTCTATAGCATCTTGTAAGGCAGTAGTCCATGTATTTTCAATATGACCTAATTGCTGAACGCAATCCCATCTAGGATCAATGAGGTCAGTATCAAAATGATACTTACTGCGTTTCTTAGTTTCTTCCCAATTAGATTTCATATTATAGTTACCTTAATGTCTGAAGCAATATAATCTTGATAATATTCTGCAGACGGTTTTTCAATACCAAGAATTCGTGCTAGTTGTAAATTAGTTTCTACTACGTGTCCTGGCCATTCTCTAGCGGCTCTTCTATTGCCTTCGTTCTCCATTCTTATACATTGGGCCATTTGTCTAAGGTCTTTATAGTAGTCCCTATATAAAGGATAACTTATCTTGAACTCTCCGCATTTTACCCACCAACCTAGGCAAGCATCATCACTGCGATCAACAAGTATAATAGGACAGTTGGGCCATGTCTTCTTTATATAATCAATGTGGTATCCAAACATATGACTTTTAATTATACGAACACCGGAGCCAGTAAATGGTGCATCAAACTCGCGTTCATTTTCTTCTTTGGTATATTGGTCTAATCTTTCAAAGTTGTGGCCAAATTCCATTGCCGGCCCCCAATACACACCCATGTGCATTAGTTGCATTTCTCCTGATGCATCATGGTAGTACTCACGTTGCGGACTTGCGTCACTGCTGTCAATGCTAGGACTGAAATAGATATTTTTAACAACACTGCTCCATTTGGATCCTGGAGCGCCGGATACAAAAATATACTTCATTTATTTCCTTGTTGTTTTTTACTTAATTCCTCAATAATAGGATTAAAGTTCTTTCTCAAAGTCTCTGCATATTTTTTAACACCTGCGGGTGTTAATTGATCTTCAGGTAATAGTATGTAATTATCTCGGGCCCAATCTCTATATTCCTGTGATCTAATAGCTTTGGCAAATTCACGTTGATACCAATCAATAATTTCTTTAGCAGTGCCTGGAGGTAAACTGACCATCCATCCTGCATATACACTAATACCCGGAATACTATCTTCCAATAAAGGAGCACCTACAATTTTTTCTGGCACCTTATTTCCAGTTAACCCCACTAGCTTTACACGACCTGCTTCGATTAAGGGTCTAGCTATGGCAATAGGCATAATACCAAATTCCACATCTTTATCTCCAGCCACAGCCGTAACTGCCTGACTAGGTCCTTGATATCTAACGGCTTGAATTCTAGACTTGTCGCCCTTTGTTTTGAGCATGATATACTCATAGGCCATTTGGTGAGCTCCGCCTCCCACTGCTATGTTAATATTCCTGTGGCTAGAAGTAACTGTAGCCAAAAACTGCTGCGGTGTGTCAACTATGCTGTTTGGTTTAGCAACTAATGCCAAGGGACTTTGGCCCAGGGTAACAACAGTGTTAAAACTATCATAGTTGAACTTTTTTACATCTTTCTGCCAAATATCGTTAGTTACAAACAGGCTCATGTGACTAGGAACACTGATAGTTAAACCATTTTTTTCTGCTTGATATAATTGATTTTGTGATACTACGGCGTCAGCACCTGGTTTATTTTCTACAATAAATGTGACTCCTGGATTGTTCTTTTCAACAATGCTAGACGCTTTTCTAAAGCTGATTTCGTTACCACTTCCCGGAGCAAATCCAATAAGTGTTTTTACGGGCTGTTGTGGTTGCCATGCAAAAACTAT
>Ga0194116_10006149_pt1 | contig 12904 bp, 10 predicted proteins | sample TA2MahsurfametaG_4_FD_148617 | JGI IMG/M metagenome (GOLD analysis project Ga0194116, IMG submission 148617) | Freshwater microbial communities from Lake Tanganyika, Tanzania - TA2015008 Mahale S9 surface | ecosystem: Environmental > Aquatic > Freshwater > Lake | place: Tanzania: Lake... | reverse complement strand
AATAAATGGGTGTCATTTATTTAATATGCCATTTTATAAGTTAATTAAACAATTAACCTGAAATTTAAAATTAGTCAATCATAATTTTACAATTTTTGGAAAAGAAATTTATTTTATTAAAATATTTTTTAATTATTTAAAAAATTAAATATAAAAATAAATAATCCTTCTTCGATAAAGAAAAAAAATTAAAAATTATTATTAATTGAAAAAATTATTGTTATAAATATAAAAATTTAAAGATGAACATCTTCTTAAGAGCAAAACCACAAAAATCGCTTTTGACAATTTCAAGGAAATTCTGCAGCGTTGATTTAGGAAAAATGAAAATAGGAGTTCCTAAGGAAGTTTATACAAACGAAAAGCGTGTTGGCTTAACTCCTGAAGGAGTCCAAAGACTCTTGAAACATGGATTTGGTGAAGTTTTAGTTGAAAAAGGCGCTGGAGAAGGATCAAGCATTCCAGATGATAAATATACTGAAGTTGGTGCTAAAATTGTTGACACTCAAAGCGTTTTCAAAGAATCCGATTTACTTTTAAAAGTTCGTATGCCTCAAAATAATACAACCTTAAATCAACATGAAGTAGATTTAATGAAAGAAAACGCAAAAGTTGTTTCTTTTCTTTATCCAGCACAAAATAAGGATTTAGTAGAAAGACTTAAAGCTAGAAATATTACTTCACTTGCTATGGACCAAGTTCCTAGAATTACAAGAGCACAAACCTATGATGCATTGAGCTCAATGGCTAATATTGCAGGTTATAAAGCAGTCATTGAAGCAGCTGAAAATTTCGGAAGATTCTTTACTGGACAAATGACTGCTGCTGGAAGGCTTCCTCCTGCTAAAGTTTTAGTTATTGGAGGAGGAGTTGCAGGTTTAAGCGCAATTGCAACTGCAAAATCTTTAGGAGCTATTGTAAGGGGTTTCGATACAAGACCTGCTGTAAAAGAACAAGTACAATCACTTGGAGCAGATTTCTTAGAAGTTAAAATTAAAGAATCTGGTGCTGGTGCTGGAGGATATGCTAAAGAAATGAGTAAAGAATTTATTGAAGCGGAAATGAAGCTTTTTGCTCAACAAGCAAAAGAAGTAGATATCATCATTACTACTGCCCTCATTCCTGGAAAACCTGCACCTAAATTGATATTGAAAGAATGTGTGGAGCTCATGAAACCAGGAAGTGTTATTGTTGATTTAGCTGCAGAAGCAGGTGGAAATTGTGAATTCACAGTTAAAGATCAAATGGTGGAACATAAAGGAGTAAAAATAATTGGATATACTGATTTGCCTTCAAGAATGTCTGGACAATCTTCTTCTCTTTATTCAAATAATATTTCAAAATTAGTCCAATCAATGACAAAAGGAAAACAATTCACTGTTGATCTCACAGATGAAGTAGTAAGAGGAGCTATTGTAACTCACAAAGGAGATATGCTTTGGCCAAATCCAAATCCTCCCATGCTTGATGCATCTAAAGGATCTTCAGAAAAGAAAGTTGCAAAACATAAACACGAAGAAACAAAAGTAAGTCCTTTCCAAAAAACACTTAAAAGTGCTCTTTCTATAGCTACTGGACTTGCCTCTCTTCTTGGTTTAGGAATTTTATGTCCTGATCCAGCTTTCTTAGCTATGACTAGTACATTTTCACTTGCTGTAGTCGCTGGATATTTATGTGTTTGGGGAGTTACTCCTGCTTTACATACTCCATTAATGTCTATAACAAATGCTATTTCAGGTATTACAGCTGTTGGAGGTCTTTTGATTTTAGGAGGTGGATATCTTCCATCTACAATTTCACAATTAATGGCAGCATCTGCTGTTTTATTATCTTCTATAAATATAGCAGGAGGATTTATTGTTACCAAGAGAATGCTTGATATGTTTAAAAGACCTACAGATCCAGAAGAACATAATTATCTTTTTGCTATTCCAGCTGCAACAACAATAGGAGGGCTTTTAGCAGCTCATATGTCAGGAGCAGCAGGAATTTATCAAATGGGATATTTAGCTTCAAGTTTATGTTGTATTGGAGGAATTACTGGATTATCAGGACAAAAAACTGCTAGAATCGGTAATTCTCTTGGACTCATTGGAGTTTCTGGTGGAGTTGTAACTGCTCTTGCTCAATTAAGTTTCCCTGTACCTTTATTCACACAAGCTCTCTCTCTTCTTGGTATTGGAGGATTAATTGGATCATATATTGGAAAAAAAGTTGCTGTAACTGAACTTCCTCAAACTGTTGCTGGTTTCCATGCTTTAGTCGGTTTAGCTGCTGTTACTACTAGCTTTGCTAGCTTTTTAATTGATCCTCATCCAAATAATCTTCATATGGTTGCAAGTTATTTGGGAACATTTATTGGAGGACTTACTTTTACTGGTTCAATCGCTGCTTTCTTAAAACTTTCAGGAGTAAAAACTACAGGATGGGATTTACCTATGAGACAATTTTTAAATATGCCTTTATCTGCTCTTAATGTCGCAGGATTATATGCTCTTTTAACTGGATCTCCTCTTGTTGGAATTCTTGCTTTATCAAATGCTACATTAACTTCTTTCCTTTTAGGATGGGTAAAAATTAATTTATTTTATGAAAATATTTTAAAATGAAAAGCATAAATTTTTAATTTTATCAATTTACAAATTTATTTTAATCTCTATTTTAAAATTTTATTAAATTTATTAAATAATTAGAATATTACTCACTCCATTGGTGCTGCTGATATGCCAGTTGCTATTACTGTTTTAAATTCCTATTCTGGTTGGGCTTTATGCGCTGAAGGATTTATGCTTAACAATCCTATGCTCACAATTGTTGGAAGCTTAATTGGATCTTCAGGTGCAATTCTTTCTTATATTATGTGCAGAGCAATGAACAGATCTTTATATAATGTTATTTTTGGAAAATGGACTCCACCTGCTGCTCAAAATCAAGTAAAAGAGAAAAAAGAACATATTGAAACTTCAGTTGATGCCGTAGGAGAATTGATTGTCAATTCTAAAAATGTTATAATCGTGCCTGGTTATGGACTTGCTGTTGGAAAAGCCCAATATCCTATTGCTGAAATTACAAAAATTTTAAAAGATAATAATATCAATATTAGATTTGCTATTCACCCCGTTGCAGGAAGAATGCCTGGTAATTTCTTTATTAATTAAAAATAAATTGTTTTTAATAAATTGAAAAATTTTATATAATTATTTTATTTTATTAAAAATTAATTTCTTCAGGTCAATTAAATGTTCTTTTGGCCGAAGTCGGAATTCCCTATGATATTGTCCATGAAATGGAAGAAATTAACGATGATTTCTCAAAAACCGATGTTGTTTTAGTTATTGGAGCCAATGATATTGTTAACAGCTCAGCTCTTGAAGACCCTAATTCTCCTATTGCTGGAATGCCAGTATTAGAAGTATGGCATTCAAAAAATGTTATTGTTAATAAAAGATCTATGGGAACTGGATATGCAGATATCGAAAATCCTTTATTCTTTAAACAAAACACTATGATGCTCTTAGGAGATGCTAAAACTGTTTGTGAACAATTAAGATCTTACTTTGAGAAACATTACACAAATTCTCATTAAAAATTGAAATAAAAATAAAACTTTTATTTTTAGAATTTTGAAATTTAATTTAAATTTTGGGAAAACATAAATATTATTAATAGTGATTTTTAAATAAATTAATATTTAATAGTAACTAAATTTGTTAAATTTAAGTAAAAGTGGAACATAAATACAGAAATAGGTCTTCTTTGGTTTAGGATATATAATGAGTAATATTATAACTGTAAAATTTTAAATTCATACTAATAATGCGTAAAAAAATTAAAAATAATAAATAAGTAAATATTAAAAATTAATTCCGAAAATTGCTTTCATTTTAAAGAAACTTTACTAATGTTTTAGAGAGAAAGTATATATTTTCGAAAACTAAAAATTGAAATATTTTTTATTTAACTTTTTGTATGAATTTGAATTTGAAATTGAATTTAGAAATTATTAAATATGGAGAAGAAAAGTTTTTTTAAACTTTTCTTAATATTCATGCTTTTAGGAATAAGCTTTGGCTTTAATTGCCAAGTTAATAAAGACGATAAATGTCCTAGCAAAACAGTTTGCAATGAATCAGGAATATGTGTTTGTGAAACTTTTATGTATGGAGAAAATTGCGATAAAAAGATAATTGATACAGCAAGCTTTAATATAAATAAAGGAATGACTCTTAATAGCTACATAACTTTGGTTTTGCTGATATCAATTTTGCTTCCAGCGATTTTGATAATTGGATTATTTTTAATATTTATATTTCTAAAAGGAAGAGATGGGACTTATACTAATTAATAAATAATAAAAATTCGGTAATACTTTTTATATTTATAATAAAATCAATATAAAATTTCATTAATCTTTTCAATTTGAGAAATTAAAGTTTTATAATTTTTTTGAATGATAATTAGAAAATTAGAAAACATTTCAAAATTTAAAATTTTAAATATTTAATACTCAATTTTTCCTTTAGCTCTTTACTTAAAAATTTTTATTATTATGATATTAATTTAAAAATAATAATTATTAAATATATTTCTTTAAATTAAATGAGAAATACAAAATCAATTCAAAGTGGAATAAAAAATTTAATCTTAAAATCTGATGATACTAAGCTAAAAAAGATGAAAGCTTTAGTTTCAAATTTTAGGCAAAATGCTAATAATAATATTCCAATTATGCCAAAATTCGAGTCTCTCGATATGAACGAATCACAATATCAAGATATGTTAAGATTTGAATATTTTAACCATCTTTCTGATAAAAATAATATTGAAACTCAAAATAGGCATCTAAGAGAGAAGCAAAGTCTTTTTTATGTAAATAAAGCAGCCCAACAAAAAATGGCTCAAACTGAATTTGAAGAATCAAAGAGATATTTTAATATTGCAGATGAAATAAATAAAAAATTTAATTTAAAAACAGTTGAACCTACATTAAATTCAAGAAGAACTGGAGTTTTAGGTTATAAAATAGGCATGACTGGTGTTTGGGATAAATTTGGTAACTGGCATCCACTCACAGTTATTAAAATTGATAGATGTCAAGTTATTGCTCATAAATCGCAAGAAAAATCAAATTATTATGGAATGGAAATCGGTTGTGGAGAGATAAAAGTAAAAAAAACCAATAGACCTATGTTAGGACATTTCATTAAAAATGGTGTTCCTCCAAAAAAGGATATAAAAGAATTCAAAGTTAATAAAGAAAATCTTTTACCCCCAGGATTCGTTTTGACTGTTAGACACTTTGTTACAGGCCAATTTGTAGATATACAAGGAGTAACCAAAGGACATGGTTGGACTGGTGTTATGAAAAAATGGAATTTCAAAGGAGGTGTAAGTACACATGGTAATTCATTGAATCATAGAGCTGCAGTATGAAATTTATTTGATTTATTAAGAATTTTTTCAAACAAGAATTTTTTTTCATAAGAAATTGGATTGAGAATTAAAAATATAATAAAAGGAAGCATTAATTAAAAATTAGTTTAATAAATTATAATATGAACACATTTAGGGTTCTATTGGTAATAGAGAATGGCCAGGAAAAATCTGGAGAGGAAAAAAGATGTCTGGTCGTTTAGGAGGAGAAAACAATACAAAACAAAATATCCGTGTTTATAAATTAGATTACGATAGAAATTTACTATTTGTTATAGGCTCAATTCCAGGAAATAATAAAAGTTTAGTGTTAATAAAAGATTCAATTAGGAAACACGAATCACAATTTAAATCGCTTCCTTATCCAACTTACATAATGGATCCTAAACAAAAATTGCCAAGTATTGATGAATGGAGTGGAGTTGTTGATAAGAATGAAATATATCAACATGATAATGATGAAATTTTAGGTAATTCTGAAGAAGAGGAAGAAGGAGAACCTGAAAAGAATGTTGATGATGATATGTCTGGAAAAAAATAAAAAATTCAGTATCATTTATTTTTATAATATTAATTAAACAAGCTTTATTGATTTTGAAAGAATTTATTAATAAAAATATTTTTTATTAATTTATTATCGATAATTATTTTGATAATAAACCTAGAAAAATTTTATTATCATAATTCTTAACTCCTTAATTAAAAAATAATTTATTTAATTTAATTAATTTCAAAATCAATTTTAAAATTAATAATAAATATCTTCTGATGATAATTTCTTTTATGTTATATATAATAAAAATTAAACTATGTTATATTATTATTAATTATCAATAAAATTCTATCCCGACAGCTAATACTAATTTTAACTAATATTTATTTGAAATATAAATAAAACATGAAAATGCAAAATTACATTTTCAAATTTAGGTTCTATAAGATTACTTCTTTGAGTAAATATAATAAAATTTACAAAGAATAAAATTAAGACAAAAATTATGCAAAACTAAACAACATAAATTTTTTCATTTTAAAAGTTAGACAGCTTGAATTCTGTTTTTTTAAATTGTAATTTTTTCCTAGTTTCTAATTGAATACAAATAAGTTCAGCTAATTCTTTTTCTAAGAATTCAATTTTATTTAAAAATTATTTTTTCAACTTTTGTTAAAGTTTTATTTAATATTTTTAAAGATTTAGTCTAATTTTTAAAGGAAGGTAAAATTTAATCGAAATTCAAATAAATTTTCGTTCAAAAGAAACTATTTGTTCAAATTAATATAAATAAAAAAACAATAACTATTTATGCTTTAATTCATTATTGGTTTTGGAAGATATTTAATAGCATTACAATAAATAAAAGTTGATGAAATATTATTTAATAAAAAATTCTTTTCTTTATAGTTACTGTAAAAACATAATTTATATAATTTTTAGTTTAGTTTTAATTATTTTTCTGTTTTTAAATGCTTTAAATTCTTAATAAAAAATTATTATTAAAAAGTTAGGATATTGGTCAGATTTATTTATTCTTACTTTTTGCTTGGACTATTCTAATAAATTTTGCTTCTTCCGCAAATTTGTGATTGGATTCATTTTGTGCTTCTTGGTTAAAACTATCATTAAGTGAATTGATATTTTTATTCCCATTTTCAAAACTCTTAAGAAATTTCATTTTAATATTATAGATGTTGAAAACACTGTCAAAATTATTTTTCTCCAAAGATAAAATATCATCGATCAACAGTTTGGTTTTTTGCTGTAAATCTTCTTTTTTTTGAAATTGTCTTAGAAAGATATTTAATTCCTTTATTTTATCAACAATATCTTTAGTGCCTTGAGCGTAAATCCATTGATAGCAGAATCTCTCTCCTCCAAAAATATATATTGTTTCATCATCTCAATAATTTTGTTTAAAAACCTTTAAAATAAATAAAAATAAAGTTTAATAGAACTATAAAAATGAATTTGTTTGTATAATTTTCATTTACATTTCTAAATCGATTATGATATTTTGTCTTTCTTTGATATTATTGAGAATTACATCTACATTATTTCCAGTTTCACAATCACATATTTTTTGCGGCTCCTCAATTACTTTTTTCACTGTTATTTTTATTTTGATTTTTATTTGTGAGGAAATTACTTTAAATATTCTCTTAATAAAGAATTCATAGTAATATTCAAATATAATTAGGAATGCAGATAAAAATTAATTAATTTTAGAAAGTAATTTAGATTCAATGTTTGAATACAACAATATAACTGTCTTTAATATAAGTAGGAAAATAAATAATTGCATCTTAAAAACATGATTTTTGGTAATAAATATGTTTAAAAATATTTAATCTTTAACAAATAGTTTTTTAATCTAGTAATCTTATCTTCAGGAATTTAATAGTTATTTTGGTATAATGAATTGAAATTAAATTGAATTTTAAATAAAAATAAAAAAATTTAATTCTTAAATATTAAATAAGTTTCTTATTTAATGATATTCTATCAATCTATGAATTTCTATCAGTTTATATTTGGGATAAATTAAAAACAATAGAACTAAAAATATTTATTCATTTACTTTAGTTTATTAAATTCAAAGATAATATTTTTTTATTTATTAAATGAAATATAAACATTGTTTAATTAAATAATATTATTACAAAATAATATTTTGTAATTAATTTTAAAAGAAATTACTAGCTTATTATATTATTTTTCAAACTTAACTGTCAATTTAGAAAAAGTTTTTTTTAATTTTTTTTCAAAAAAATTATCAGTTAATTTGGCTAAAAAGAGAGATAACGTGAAATACATGATTATCATTTCAAAATAAATTTAATATTTTTTCATGTTGTTTTAATCAATTAAAATTTTAATCATGTTTAAATTAAAATTAATTTAGTAAAATACATTGATATTTTGTGTTTTTTATTAAGATTCAAAAAAACAGAATAAATTTATTTAATAAGATTTCTTAAAAATTGAATTTATTGAGTTTTTATTTGTTGAGAATTTTCTATTGATAAAAAAATCAAAAAATCAAAAATAAAATTCCCTTGAAGTAAATCATTGTAATTTATTTGATTCAGTTATTTTTTTATCTAATTGTTCTAATATTTAAGATATTTTATGAAAATCTTATATAATCATTGTATTTTGATAATTAATCTTTTTTAAAAATAAATAAAGAATTTTTTATTTTTTTACTTAAGTCTAGCAATTTATTTTTTAAAAATATCAATTTTAATAAGTTCAAAAATTTAAGAATTTCATGAATTAGTATATATTGTTTCTAAGCTATATAAACCAATATAAAAAGTTAACTTTCTTATTTATCTTCTTAGGTAAACGCTTTTAAATTAAAATTGTATAAATTAATAGACTAAAATAGATCATGATTTGTTTTTGATAAAAAAACTAAGATAAAATAAGAAAATATTACTTAAATAAAACTCTTGCTTTATATTATTTATCTTAATTGCTTTGATGTTATACTTATGCAATTAATCATAATGATTAATTGAATTGTGTTTCTTTTAAAAATAATTAAAAAGGATTTTCGAAATGAATATATTAAAAATATGGAATAAAATTTGATCATATAGTATATTTAAAATTTCTTTTTAATCAAAGAAAGGATTTTAAACAATAATAAATCTCGTCTCTCTATTTAATTAAAATAAATTTATATATTGAAATTTAGAATTTTATTATATAGTAACACACTCCAATAAAAATAGATTCATAACTATTATAATATTTTCTGGTAAATTTAATTTATAAAGAGAGTTCCAAAAACATTTCTTTTAGTTCTGTTTTTAGATGTAATTAAATCAAAATTGTAAGGATTATATTTGATTCCCATGAATTTACTATTTCCATTATTATAAAAGTTTTTGGAAATTTCAATATTCTTCTTTTCATATTTAATCTCAGGTAATTTCTTTTCTTCCAAAAATTCTTGGCTCTTCTGCATATTAAAAATTCTTCCGTACTTAGAATTTTCTAAATCACACAGTTTATTAACAAATTCTTTTGGGCTTTTGGCTTTATTAACTTTCCTCAACTCAACTTTACTAATTTTTTGGATTTCATCGTTAACCTTCAGGTTATTACTCATATGCAGAGAGTTTATAATCTTTTTACAATGAAAATTTGTATGTGAGTAATTTAAATACTTCGGATCAGACATTTTATATAAATCATCTACTCGAGGAATATTATGCAAAGTAAATCCATCATGTTTACTAGATGCTTTTGAACTTTTTAAATCATTATAATTGTTAAAATTTTCAATTGAGCTGCTCCTGATTTTTAATTTTGGATTATTCGTTGAATTATTATTATAAAAATTAAAGGAAGTATTTTTATTGAAACCATTCGGATTTTTATTGATTAAAGTAAAGCTAAGAGGATTATAATTATTAAAATCTTTTGGACTGTTATTTTTGGTATTATCATTATTTTCCATCAAGATATCATTTTTGGAGTTAAAGTGATTGCTATTTTTAAATCCAGAATTTGCACTATTGACATTAATATTATTATAATTGTTCGAGTATTGATTGAGATTGTTTAAATCGATGTCATTATTGGTCTTTTTCAAACCATCAAAGTTTTTATTTGAATCTAAAGAAGATGAATATTAAAAAGTTTTAATTTTAAAGCAAATCAATTAAATTTAAATGAATTAATAATAGAAATCAAATTTAAATATAAAAAACTGGATATATTAAATAATAGGAAAAAGATTTTTAATTATTTTTGTAATTATAATTTAGACTTTAAAAATGAATGCCAATTTTAATTTAAAAATATATAAAAAATCCTTAATTGAAATTACTTTTCAAATTATCCTTAATTTTCTTTGTTTTTTTTATATGTAATAAACCATTATTAGTAGGAGAATGAGAATTTATATCAATGTTGGAATTTTCATTTTTCACGAAATTAGCTTTCGAAATAAATTTATTTTTATTGGAAGTTGTATACCTTTTTACAAGTTTCATGTAAGACTTATCCTCATTTAAATTATTAAGCATATTTTTCCTTAATTGTTCTGAGTCATTTCTTTTTGGATATTGAGTTGAATAAAATTTCTTTTCATTATTATCAAATTCAAAGTCATTAAAATATACATTCGAAATATTTCGGTTATTTTCAATTTTATAATTCTCATCACAATTCTCAGTTAAATTAATTCCTTTGTAATTTTTATCTTTAATTAATTTCGACTTATCAATAAATTTATTTGCATAGGAAGTATTTGACATGTACTCATTAAAACTTTTCATACTTAAAGGGTGTATAGCAACATTATTAACTTTATCGCTTGATTTATTTCGGTATGTATAATGATCTTGAACATTTAACATTTTTAATTGTTTTTTTAAATTAAAATTTAAACTATATTGTAAAAAAGTCATTTCACACTCTTAAAGCAATTTAATATAATGAATGAAAAAAGTCTCGCATTCATTAATACAAAATATGAAAAAAGTATTCAAAGAATAAGTATAAAATATCTAACTGCTTAATTAAAAAGCATTGTGAATAGGAAGGGCTTAAGGAATATCATTCATAAATTAATACACAAGAGAATTGAGAAATCATTATCAATATTTGCTTTCTTAATAATATTCTATCTACGTAAAATTATGCGATTATCGATCAAGATATAAACAATTTATTTTTTTATTTAAATTTAAAAAACTTTAGTATCTCATAATTTCTAAAATTAATAAATATCAAAAATTTATTTTCATATTGAAAAATAAAATGAAAGGGAAAATTATTGCTTTTTTCTCAATTTTTATAGCTGTAATGACTTTAGCGTCTGCTACTGAAGAAGGTAATTGTTTAAAAGATTAACTTAAATATTCGAAGTTCCTGAATACAACATCAAATACGAAGAATTAAAACCATTGGTTATACAAAATCTTACAGAGATTACATATCCTGAAGTAACCAATGAATTAGATGAAGAACTCAAATCAGTAATATTTAAAATAAATTTATTTACAATCTGAATAATCTTTTTAGTCATAATTATATTTAATGTTAACATGTAAAGTATTGAATTTTGTTGGATAAACTAAAATTATGATTTCTCTTCGAGCTAGAAAATCAATTATTTTATAGTGATTTTTAAATATTTATAATTGAAATTAGAAGTGTAATTGAGCTTAAAGAAAATGTTTATTATTAAGCTCAATTAAAATGGATATTTAATTTAATGTTTCTTTTAAAATATTAGGAGTGGGATGCATATAATAGAATTGATTTAAAATCCAAAGTTACCGCTTGCGCCATATTAATTAAAAATTCTCTCTCGAAAGGAAATACAGAAGTAACGCTTGCTTTAAAAGAAACAAAGCATCCAAAAGATAAAACTTTTGATAAAATATTTTCAATGATGTTAGAAAACTGTGTCGAAAACATTGAAGAGAGAACAAGAAAAGAAGTAAAAATCATTTTAAATAAAATATTAAGGTACTTCATCCCGAAACGTTTATTGTATGGGAAACAAAATACTCAAAATTATTAACTTTTAATAAAAAAATCTTTCAAATTATTGGTCCTGATGTTAAATACTCACCTAAAGAGAAAATGTTGTTAGATATAGTTCATAATGTACGTATTAAATTAAAATTATTTAACTTAAAAAATGATAACAAATTAAAATATAATTTATTGAATTTGATAAAAACCACAGGCTTCTAAGAATTTGGATCTATTGAATAAAGAAGAAAATAATAAAATTGGAAAAAAAGAATTTGGAATTTTTGGGAAATACTATCATTATGTTCTTGGAAGTGCTTTGGGATTATTTTCATTTATTATTTTTGTTATAAGCAAGAAGCTTATTAAATAATTTTAATAATTTTTATTCCTTTTATCAAAAAAATTAAAAAATAAAATTGGTCATGTAAACAAATAAGATTCCATAATTGGTTATTTTATATTTCTTGATTAATTAACATATAAACATAATTACTCAACTGAGAGCCTATACTTTAATATTTATTGGATTTCAAATAATTTATAACGAGATTCGCTATCAGTTAGTAAATTAATTAACAATTAAAGGTCTATTTTTAATTAATTGAGATTATTCGATGGAATTATCAAATTCATTATCTAAATCAAAAAATAATATTAAAAATTACTAATTGCCTTTAATAAAATACTAAAATAAAAAGCAATAACTAATAATTTGTCATTAATTTTTAAATAGATTCAACATAAATCATCTTTTTTTAACTAAATAAATAAAATTAATTTTGCTTTTATATAATTCGTGATTTTTTTTGAAAATGTTGATTTTTAATGATAAATCTCATTAAAATTTAAGCTATTTAATTAAATTTTAAATTTTGATAAAATAAGATAAGTTTATATCCAATTAAATAGAGATTTGAAATGCAATCATAAAATTTGGGGATTGGGGATTGGGGATTGGGGATTGGGGAT
>Ga0194116_10006146_pt1 | contig 12907 bp, 10 predicted proteins | sample TA2MahsurfametaG_4_FD_148617 | JGI IMG/M metagenome (GOLD analysis project Ga0194116, IMG submission 148617) | Freshwater microbial communities from Lake Tanganyika, Tanzania - TA2015008 Mahale S9 surface | ecosystem: Environmental > Aquatic > Freshwater > Lake | place: Tanzania: Lake... | reverse complement strand
TGATGGGGATTGGGGATTGGGGATTGGGGATTGGGGATTGGGGATTGGGCCCAATCCCCAATCCCCAATCCCCAATCCCCAATCCCCAATCCCCATTTTTTCTTTTATTTTTAGTTACTTAAGGATTGAATAAATAATTTATTTATTTGACCCGAAATCTATTTCTTATTAATTTAAAACAAATTATATTTAATGGAAATAAGTTCTTGGATTCCAAAATAAAAAAAATTAAACAACAACAACAATCAATAATCCAAATTATAAATTAAAAATTAAAAATATTAATATTAGGGAAATTATTTCATAAATAAAAATGATAAAAAACCAACTTTATCCATATATCGAAAAATACATAAATGAATACTTATGGGGATTTTCAAAAGAACAATTAAATGTCGGAGTTATTAATGGAACTATAGTACTCGAGAAATTGAATATAAGAATTGACAAAGTTAACAAAAAATTAGATTTAACTGATACCCCTTTTTGGCTAAAGAGTGGGTCTATACAAAAAATTCAAGTGTGCTGTAGTTTGATGAATTTTATTGGTGAGAAGCCATTAGAAATTACTATAGATAATATAGATATCATTCTATGTCCTAGTGCTAAATGGATTTTGAGAAATGTTAATAGCTTTATTAAAGAAAATGACTTTCATCTAAAGGAAATTTATGATCCAATCGATAATAATTTTCATGATGTTTTTCTAAAGAAAGTAAATATATATGATGGATCTATTCTCAAAAGCAAGGCAAAAATTATTGAATTTTTTAAAGACAAATCGAAAATCTCGGAAATTATAAATCATATTTTAAACATAGGGATTAGGTTTTATTATCAAAAAAGCTTCTTAATTAATTTAAAAATAAAGAATATTCACATAAGATTTGAAGATGATTTACATTGTCATATGTTTTTGAAGCCAGGATTAAATGAAAAAATAGAAAATTTTAAGGAAGTAAAAAATAAAATTGCTGTAGGATTTACAATTCAAGATTTTGAGCTAAATCTATCAACTGATGGAAATGTCAAAAAGAATAATTTTAAAGCGGATAATTTCAATATATATTATCAAACAAATACTGAAATTTATATCCCGATTAAAACCTTTATTTCACATTTAGATAGCAATTTCGAAGTGAATGAAAAATATTATGAGTTCTTAAAAAATAAACTTGTTGAATTCAATAAAATTATTAATAATTTTCATAATATTACTGTCAACAAAAACTCACAAACTACTCAAGAAAAAAATCTTCATAAAAATCATTACTTCCAATGCAATAAAATTATAGACAATTTAAATTTCATGGGAAATTTTGGTATTAGCTCAACAGATAAAGGGAATATAGATTTCTTTTCAAAAACGAGAGAAAAAAATTATAAATTCTATTTTCAATTAGCCACAAGTGATATTAAGTTGGAAATTAATGATTTTATTTTAAATTACTTAAAAAATATTTTACAAACAATGCGTGCTTTATCTGTTATAGATACTATTCAAGAATTTAAGCCAATGAGAAAGCCTTATAATATCAAAGACCCTTTGGTTGAGAAAATGATTAATGAGGATAAAACAGGACTTTTTAATAAAAAAAGGAAACTTGTTGCTAGAGATTGGCTTCATTATATGATTTGGTTTACAAGATTCAAAAAAGCTATTTACGGAAAATTAGATCAAAATCTATTACAAGATGAATTTAGCAGATATTATAATATTTGCTGTAATAGTAGTATTGATGAAAACAACATATTACAGAATTTGGATATTTTAAATAAAGAATCATCGAATAAACAAGGAATAAGTAACAATGAAAATATGAGTCCGGAAAACATCGAAAATAATTTGAAAAAAGAATTGAATCCTCAAGAGATTAATATATTAGTTTCTTCAGACATTCTAATAAAGTCTATAATAATAAAAATTTCCAAAGCATTTAATAATTTTGATAAAGAAATTTCAAATGCATGTGATTTAGAAGAAATTTTAATTAAAAATAAAAATGAAAATAGCGTCATAGTAACTTTGAACTCAATAGATAAGAAGTTATTTCTAACAAAAGATGAAATGAATCTAACTTTTAATCTAAAAAATTTAAAAGTGGATGCTGGGAAAAATAAAATTCAAATCTTAAAAAATTTCGAAGAGAAAATAAATACAAAAAATAAAGAACTAAAATCAATTATAGGTTCAACAGCTGTAATTTATAAAAGTTCTATAAACAATAATACTAATTTAAATATACAAAATATTAAAATAAATAATTCTAATAATTCTGATATTCCTAAATTTAATCAAATTTCGTCCTCAAATTCAAAATCAAGTTTAAATACTGTGAATAATTCTATTCCGAATGTTAAACTAACTATGAGGCCCAGTAATTCAAACTCTATTAATAATGTTATTAATAATGTGAAGCAAAGTGAAATTCTTAATAATAAATATAATAAGTTAGAATATTCCAATAATAACTATGAAGGAAATAGAAATACTTATGAAAATATTGATAATTTAAAAAATAAGAAAAAATTTATGGTATTAGATGAAGTTTTAGAAAATATCGGAGGGACGAATTCACTTATTTCGAGCAATAGGAATAGAATTGAAGAATCTTTTATAGAAATAAATACTAAAAATAATATAAATGTTTTTCAAAAAGAAAAAAATAATTTTGGAAATCAGAGAAACGGAAATATTATTGATATTTTATTGGAAAAGGAAAAAGAAACTCAAACTATGCCTAATAAAATAAATAATTCAGGGAAAACGTATACATATGAAGAGAATGGCATTTATACAAAAAATGGTATTCAAAATAATAAAAATCATATTTTGACAAGTGATGGAAAGCATTCAAATAATGGTTTAAATAAAAATAATTTAGATTTAAATGGACATCGAAATTCGGAGAACAATAACAACTCTTTGTCTGCCAATGTTATTAAATTAGTTGTTAGTAATCAGCAAAAGCATAGAAATGAAAATGCTCAATTTATAAATAAAAATTACAATAACTTTAATCAGCAAAATATTCACAATAATATCTTTTTAACACCAAATGATAAAATTTCTTTGTCGAATACAGACATTCAAGATAGCAATCCAATTAGAGGTACGGTGAATAAAAATACTATAAATTTAAAAATTAGAAATGGCTCGAATCAGTTCAACAATGAAGAAATTAATTTGAATTCAGAAAATATTGAAATAATTCAGTCAGAAGACCTGCACTTTATTAAATCGAATAATTTCCAAGAATTATTTAAAAGTGCAGAAAACAATGTACTTAATATCTCCCCACTTTCAGAAAAGCAAAATGAAATTTCAAAATTAGAATTTTTTGAGATAGCAAAAATTGAAAATAGGCAAAATAATAAGAACCCAAACACTAATAATATTAAAGATATATGTATTGAATTTTCCTATCAAAAGAAAAACTCAAACGAAAAATCCGATAATGCTAAGGCAAAATCTAATCAGAATGATTCTTTATTCAGTGATAAAATTAGTCTTTTAACAGGAGATTTCATTTTAAACATAAGTAATAACTCAATTAAAGAAATAAAAGAAACCATGGAAGAGTTAATAAGTATAAAAAAACTAAACTTAAGAAAAATTCAGAACAGCAATTTCATCCATAATTTATCTTTAGAGAAAGACTTGATTGATCTTCGACATAAAATATTAGAAAAATTGGAAAATGATTCAAAATTGTTTAATTCAGATTTGAGCAAAGAAAAATTATCCAAAATAAATACAGATAATTTCAAACAATTATTTATAAATGTTAATAGAAATGAAATTGAAAATTACATGAAGCATTTAAGAATAGAAATAAATAAGATAGATAAAAATGTTCTTAATGAAACTAATTGTGATTATAGGATACATAATATTTTTGAATTCTTCAAAAAGAAATCATTTGAAATAGAAATTAATATTCCAAATATTAATATATTATCTTTCATGCCTTCAGAAAATAAATTTAATAATAATATAAATAAACATAAAATTGAAAATTCAAATAAGAATAAAAATGAAGTTGAAATAAATCATTTAATAAGCCGAAGTAAATTTCCGAAATTTTATCTTTACTTTTTACTTAAAAAAAAAAGTCTATTGCTCAAGTTCTTAGAATACGAATACGAGTTTTATGATAGAAACAACAATTTAAAAATTGATTTCAGCGAGTTTATAGAAGTTATTAAGAGCAAATACGAAATTCTAAAATATCCAATAATAAAGCAATTGGAAAATATTAAAAATGAAAATAAACAAGTTATAGAAAAAAAGAATAATCTTCCAATTCACCCAAAATCAAACTTGAGAAATGATGAAATAAATGGATTAGAATATAAAAACGAAAACTGTTTTAATGAATCTATCGATAATGAAAATACTCCAAGAAAAATTGAATCGACTAAAGAACAAATCAATAATACGCTAAAAATTAAAAATTTACCAAAAAGCAATATAAACAACAACTCTAATATGGATTTAGAATATAAACACAAAACTTTAAACGAAACCATTAAAAAAAATTTAAATGAAGGTATTAACAAAAATATAAAATTTCTCGAAGGATCAAATCAAGATAATATTGATCTCAAAAATAGAATTTGCCAACCAGATTATAAAATAAAAGAAAACATTGAAGACTCTGCAGATTTTTATTCTTTTGAAACCAAGGGAATCACGACTATAAATAAAAATATTAATTGTATGAACCAAATAATCTCTAAAAATTTATTAAATAATAATGTTTATGGAAATAAAAATCCTGAAAACTTTCAAATAGCTAATAAAAACTTTAATGGTGATAATCAAAATTTTAATAACTCAGAGAATTCTAAAAGAGATTCCATTAATTTTAATAGAGAAATCATTCCTGATAATTTAAATAAACAAAAATCAGATGATATTAAGAATTATATAGAAAATTATTTTCAGAATAAAAATAAGAATATCGAATATAATAATGATGCTCTTAATGATACTGTAAAATTCTCAAAAAATGATAATTTAAATGGCTCTGATTTTAATTCAAAAAAGCTTATTAAATTCAAATTTGAAAATCAAAATGAAAAAAGTAAAATTAATGAAAATAATAAAAAAATAAATAAATCTAAAAATAATGATGAATATAATTATGAAGAAAACTATAATCAATCTATAGAAGACCTTGACGAAGTAATAACACCAAACGATGTAGCAGTAGCAAACGACATTTATGTGAAAAAAAAGCATTTAGAAAAAGTAAGTTCTAACGAATTTTCAAGGATATACTCGCCAGAAATAGCTGCAAAACAAAAAGAAATAATAAATAACACAGAAAATAAAATATTAAATAATGATTTTAATTTTATTAAAAATAATAGTAATGAATCAACCAATAATATGATGAATAATATTAACATGAAAAATTTAGATTTTTATGAGTTTCAAAAATTTAAAGAATCTGGTCGTTATAAAAACAATCCATATTCAAAAATGAACAAGGAATATGATAATATAAAAGATGAAGAAAATGATCAAACTACAAATATTCAAAATACAAATTACAATAACCACAAAAATTCTCTAAATCAAGCCTCTAATACAAGCAGAAATTCTTTAACGAATCCTTTTTACAATAAAATGATAAATATAGATTCGAATAAAAATTACGAAAAAGAAATTCAAGAAGATCCTTTACAAAATACAAATAATCGTAATACAATAAATGCTAAGAAAAAGGATGAAATCAATGAAATTCTTAATCAATATAAAATAAATACAAAAGGCAGTCAAACTAAAATTGCTACACTTAAGCCTAAAAAAAAGTCAATTAAATAGACTCAATTTTTTTAAAATAAATAAAGTTTAATTTTATTATTTAACTTAATTTATAATATATCCAAATTGAAATTAGGTAAAGCTTATATAACTTAAAATAAAAAGTATAAAGTTTTTTTCGACTATTGTCTTTATTCCAAATAAAACAGAGAAAATATTTTCTATTTCATTTTTATAATCAAAGAGGAATAACATAAAAACCTTAAAGTATATTTATTGAATTTTATTAATAGTTATTTCAAAAATTAATTAATATATGTATTATATAAGAGTTTTTTAAAAATTCCACTATAAGGATATTATAAATCTATCAACTTTAATATAAATATATTTATTGAAAAATTTGAATTTCTGATAAATGAATATTTAAATATTATTTAAAAAATAATGGAATCTTCAAATTCTTTTAAATCTGAAAATCCAAAGCTTAGTCCAGAAGCATACATGGAAAAATATAAACTTGAGACCTTTTTATCAGAAGCTTTAAACACTATTGTTTCAAAAAAAATTAAAAAACCAGAGGCGTTTATGGTATGTATTAATTTATAATTTTTTATTGATGCAAATTTCTTATAATTTAATTGATTCAATTAGATAAAATATCTTTGTTCTTTATTGACAAATGAAGAAAAGCAAAAACACAGAATAAAAGATAATTCAAAAGAAAAAGTGGATAAAATACCTATTGTTGCTTTCCCAAATTATTTTCAGAATGAAACTATCAAAAATAATTTAACACATAATTTTTGGGAAGCCAAAAAATATATTAAATCTTCAAATAATCATAGTATAATGAATTTATTTGATAATTCAAAGGAAGAAAAAGAAGAATTAGGAATAACATTGGCTGATTCAAATGTATTTAATCATAAACTAATTAGTACTTCTATTATTATTAATAATATTATGGCGATTTTAATTTAAAATAGTGTTTGGAAGTTTATAATGATTTTCTGGAGCCTCTTTTCATTGAACATTTCAAATTATTTTTAAATTATCAACCTTCATATAAACTCTCTGAAAACAAAGAAAGCATATCTACCGAATTACTTAAAGAATTTTCTGAAAAAAAGATGCTAAAATTTATTAGATTTGAATTTCGAAGAAATTTAAAAAAATATAACAATGATTTAAATAATATTAGTGAATTTGAAGCAGATAACTTCATCGAGGAGGTTTACGTAGCTGTGATGAAATTGAATATCTACCAAGAAACACAAGCAAAGGGTAATTTAAAATAAAACTTTATACTTACTTAAAAAATAATAAACAATTTCTTTTCTAGAATAATCTATTTTTAAATATGAAGTTCAATCATTGATTTTATTTTAAATCTGGATATTTTCTTTAAAACTTGAATAAAATCATAGATTGCTTCTTGATAAAAAAATATGATAAAAATTTTGAAACTTGCTTACTCGAATACAAAGTTACGTTAGAAAAAGAAATATCTAAAAAAGATAAAATTATTGCTTTAATTAAAATCGGAGAAATTCTTATTCTTCTAAACACCGATTCAAATCTAAGAATAATGATTTGTTCTAAGAACATTTTAGAAGAGAATATTGTGAAAGAATTCAATAGCCTATACAATGAACTAAAAAGCTTTATGAAAAATCTAGAAAAACATTTGGAATTTGATTACAATTATAAATATGGTTATGTCAATCAAAATCCTAATTTTATTGGATTATCAACAGCCTTTTTTTCTGAAATTTATTGCCCAGAGTTAGTTTCTGATGATGAATTTTTCAATGAATTCAGTAATAATTTTTCCTTAGAGACGCAAAATAAATATGCAAAAATTGGAAAAATAAATAGATCAGATAAAGAAAGCTTCACTCTTCAGCTTAATTCTTCTTTATCGCAATCTGAAACTGACTTTCTTGAAGAAATTTTTGATAAATTATATAATATTGAATACTTAGTAAATCATAAATTAACTTCACAAGTTAATTGGACTTTAGAAAATTTAAATTTCGAAACTTTAAAAAATGATTCAGACACAAATAATTTATTACATGAGAATTTCCACCTAGAGAAAACTTATGAAAAAGTTTACACAAAATATAAACACATAATTTATCCAAATAATTTAAATTTAAATACATTAATAATTCAATTGATAAATAATAATATTTCTAATAAATCATTTTCGCGTTTCAAAATGTTTTTTGAACTTCTTTTCTCAAACTTTTCAAATAATAACTCAATAAATTCCAAAACTTTTAAAACTTTGAAAATTCCATCTACAGATGAACCTTTAGTCAATACTCTAAATTACAATCCGTTTTCCTATCCTTTTTCAAGCGAAGAGTATAGAATTAAAAGAAGCTTATATTTAGATGAAGCATTCTTAAAAAAATTTTCTAAATTATTCCAAAAAAATCAATGTGATTCAATTGTAAGTCAGGCTATTGGAAATTTCTGTTTAAAATTGCATAGAAATTTTCAGAATTATGATTTACCCAATTTCCTAAATGATATTGATAAAATAAAAATTTCCTCTATAATTACTGAAGCATTAGAAGTACGATCTGAAAAAATCGAAATTGTAAACGAAAATTTGCGATTAGATAGAGAATTTAAAATCCACATTAATACCACTGATCATTTAGTATTAGAATTTTCTACAGATTTCCAAAGAACAGATTCAATTGATAGAATTAGCAATTTTATAAAATCCTTCAATCAAATCTCTTTGCATAGTGAGTACAAAAAAAACAATTTTGCAATTTTCAACAATGTTGGTTATCGTGTTAGTGACCTGACTTTATTGGCCTTTGGTTTAGATTTTTCTTTTGATTTGGACTTAAATCTTTTAGACGAAAAAGTACTAGAAAAGGAATTTTCTTTATTTAAAAATAAATATCCTGTTTCTCCTATAGAAATCAAAAAAGAAAAAGCTATGAATATTCTTAGAATAAAAAATGATAAAAAATATGAAAACTATTTCAATTATATGAGTCTGCAGAATATGCTAGAAAAAGTTCTTGAATTAGTAGGAAATTTAAAATTATTAGATAAAGAAGAGGAAGAAATTAAGGAAAGTCTTAAAAAAGAAGGAGAAAAAATAAGAGTCGAGAATTTTGCTGCTTCGAATGATTTTCCCCATAAAAAAAATATAGAAAGTGAAAATTTCAGTTCTACTATAGATATAAACATAACTGATAAAAATGTTATTGAATCTGAAAAAATTGGAATTTCTGGAGTTTTCAATAACCCATCGAATTCTGAAAATAATATAAGTTATGAAGGAAGCAGTATTCATTTAAATGACTCCAAAGTAAGTGATAAAGGTGAAGAAAGATATAGATATAATTTTGAAAATTCAACAAATAACTTTAGCGGAAATGGAATAGAGAAAAAAGATGTTAAAATTGATGAAGATGATATATTAATTGAATAAGATAAAAAAAGCATTTTATGTTAATTAATTTCCTTTAATAAAATTACTTTTATATGAAAAGAAAATATACTAGATTATTCATAATAAATTTGTTATTTTACTATTTAAAAATAATGGAAATAATTAAAAATAAGTTCTAATATAGAAGATCAATAAAAATTTTCACCTTTTTATGAAATTATTCGTTATATTTCCGGTGAAATAAAATAATTAAGCTCTTTAAAAGAATTAATTTATGAATTATTTAAATCTGCTTTTATAATATCTTTGTATTAGTGATCACAATATTTGTCCTTGCTTATACAATTTTAATCATATATTAAAATTGTTTAGTAAAAAGTATTTTGTAAATAGATTTTAAATAATTTCTTTTCTTTGGTCTTTTTTATATTTTTTTTTAGTCATTTAATAAAATTTAATTTAATTAAGTAAATAAATTTGGAATGTTCTCCAAATTAGTTGATTTTTTTAAACAGGCAACAAATCCACTCAGTAGTTGTATTTCACAAAGCAATTCACAAAATCCTGATTTTAATAAAAAAGATTCAAAAAATAACCAAAATTTTTTAAAAGAAATTCCTAGTAAAAAAATTATTAATATACCATTAAAAAAAACAGTAAATTTACTAAATTAAATAAGATGATATACTGGAACTAAGAGAAGAAATTCCAAAATTAATAAAAATCCACAATCCAAATTTAAATAATATTCAAAGAAATTTCCAAGAAATACAGGAACAAATTTTAAAAAATAGTTACAATTTACAAAATTTAGTCAATTTGAATGTAAATAATTCTAGTGTAATATATAATGAGCCTTTTCCAAATTTAAATTCATGTAAGTTTAATTTAACACAGAGCTTATAAAAAAAGTTCAAATAACATTTATTATTCTTTTAAATCAGATATTATATTTCAAGAGATTTTTCTCTTTTAAAATGACTCAAATAAAAACTTTTTATGTAATAAAATTTAATTGTTTAACATTTTTTTTATTTTTCACTTAGAAATTAATAGGCTTACATTAGATAAAAATTTTAATAAATATTAACTTAATTTTATCCTTTTGTTTATAAATTTTTAAAAATTCAAATTTAAATTTTTTATAAAAAATTAAATGGAAAATGTAAACTTCAAAGTATACTCCAAAAATGCTGATGATAATAAAATAATTAAAAAATTAGAAAATAATATAAAAAATAATTCAGCTTCTAATACCTTCTATTTTCAAACAAATGAAGATAGCTTGAATTTTAACAATGACAATGCAGCAGAGAATTACAAAAAATCTTTAATTTCTTCTGACTCTTTAATAGATGAAATTGCAAAAATTAAGAGTTATAAATTAGCCGATGTTGAGAAAATAGGTTCTATTGATAAATTAAATAATAATACATCAAATATTTTCGATAATAATTCAATAAATAGATTTTTAAGAGAAGCTTATCAAAATAATAATATGTCCAATGCTAACAATGAAAACATAGAAAATAATAAAGACTTGAAAAAATCAAAAAATTTGGATTTAGGTATAAAGCAGAATTTGCTACAAGAGAATATTCCTTGTTTAAATGTAAAAGTTATTCAAGATAAAATTAAAACAAACCCAAGTATATAATTATTATATCAAAAATTATTTAATTATTTTTTATGAAAATTTAAATGATTTGAAGAAGTTTTTTTTTTCATATTTAATTTGGGTAATATTTTTAGATAGTAAGCATATCAATGGTCTAATCAATAATGAAAATAAATCTAAAAATAATCTTTTGATAAAACAAAATGAAAATTCAAAAAAGAATTTAAATAGTAAAATCTTCAATGATAAATTTAATAAAAATTTAAATCAGAAAGATTTTCCTTCGGCTTTAGCGATTGATAAACAAATCAATACTTTTAATGTTGTTGAATCTAAATGCAATAATTTATTCAATTTTAATAATGAGAAGAATGACCTTCATAATAAATCCAAAAATCAAGGAACAATCAATGGAACTTCAAATAATACCAAAAACAATGTTAATCAGAATAATTTTTTACTTTATCATAATAAAATTGAAAATTTTCCGACAAGTATTAATAATCCAAATTTCGGAAAGATTGATATTCAAGAAAAATTTGAACCACCTATTTTATTTATTAACCAAGCGAAAAATATTATCAAAAAAGAAAATAAAAACAATAATATTGAACAGGTTAAAAATTTCAATGATTTAAAGAACAAGATTAATTTTATTGAGAAACCAAACAAAAATAATGTATTGGAGAAGAAAGAAATAACTCCTTTTATAAATAGAGTAAAAAGCGCAGAAATGAATCCTCCAATAAAATTCACTAGCGAAAATCTTTGGAAGTTAGATGACTTTGAAATAGGGAAAAAGTTAGGTTCGGGTAGGTTTGGGAAGGTTTATTTAGTTAGAGAAAAAAAAAATCATTTTATATGTGCATTAAAAATCATTTTTAAAAGTCAATTAATAAAATGTAATTTGCAAACGCAATTACGTAGGGAAATTGAAATCCAAAGCCATTTAAATCATGAAAATATTTTAAAATTTTATGGATTTTTTTGGGATGACAGGAGAATATTTTTAATATTAGAATATGCTCCTGGAGGAGAATTATATAATGAATTAAAAAAAAGCGTAAAGAACTTTATATTTTAATTTTTAAAACAATTACTATATATAAAATGAAATAATACATGAATTTTTTTCAAGATTTATGATCTTTATATTTTTTTAAAAAAAGCCGAATAGAAGATTCTCTGAAGCCAAAGCTGGAAATTATATTTATCAAATGGCGAATGCCTTAAAATACTTACACAGCAAACATGTTATGCATCGTGATATAAAACCTGAAAATATGTTGAACTCATATGTAAATTTCAATTGAAATTGATAAAGATGTTTATATTTTCCAATTTTAGAGTTAATTTAAATATATTTTAAAATCTAAAATTTGATATTTGTATTTGAAATTAATAATATTTATAATCCATTGAAAATAGGGTACTATAAAATTATCAGATTTCGGTTGGTCTAGAAGAACTATCACAAGTCAAAGGAAAACATTTTGTGGAACTTTAGATTATCTTCCTCCAGAGATGGTAAAAAATCTTCCGCATGATTTGAGTATAGATTTATGGTGTTTAGGAATTTTATGCTATGAATTCTGTACAGGGAGTCCTCCGTTTGAGAGTAATTATAGAAAAGAAACATTCAAAAAAATAATTGAAAATAATGTTATTTTTCCTCATTATCTATCTGAAGAAGTTAAAGATCTTATTAATAGATTATTAGATAAAATACCCAAATCGAGATTAAGTTTGGAAGAAGTGTTAAAACATCCATGGATTGTTAAATATAAAGATTATAAAACTGAATAAGTTTTTTTTTCAAATAAACGTTCTGAAAGGATTCAAGATGAATCAAATTATATTTTATATGGTAAATTTATTCAATTAAAACTATTAAGATGAATATAATAATAATATTTTTTTATAAAGATCTGAAATTTAATTAAAATTATTTATTATTAAAGAAATTAAATTGTTATTAAAACTTTAGCATAAAAGATTTTTCTTTTAAAAATTGAATAATTTAAATTATATATAAAATATTTTGATAAAAAAAAAGAGATAATAAAATAAAATTAACAAGTGA
>Ga0194116_10006145_pt1 | contig 12910 bp, 11 predicted proteins | sample TA2MahsurfametaG_4_FD_148617 | JGI IMG/M metagenome (GOLD analysis project Ga0194116, IMG submission 148617) | Freshwater microbial communities from Lake Tanganyika, Tanzania - TA2015008 Mahale S9 surface | ecosystem: Environmental > Aquatic > Freshwater > Lake | place: Tanzania: Lake... | reverse complement strand
CCAATCCCCAAATTTTATAATTTTTAAATAAATAAAAAAATTGATTTAATAATTTTTTATCTAAAGAATATTATATTACAGGAACTTTGAAATTTAAATGATTTATTCTTATGTATTATTTTATATATTCTAGCTCATTATATTTTCAATTTATTTATTTAAAAAAATAGTTAATGATAAAAGACTTATATATCTAAAAATCAAATTTTATTTATTTTTATATTATTTAATTATTGACAAGTTGACTATTAAAAAAATTCAATTGCTAAAATTTTCCATTTCACGTGCTTTTAACATATATCATTATGAATCTTTTTTAAATTATATTATAATTTTTTGGTTTTATAATCATGATTGCTTTTCAATTCTTTTATTTCTTTTTTCAAATTTTTAATCTCTTTAGACAAATCTTCCTCACGTTGATTTATAAAGGAATATATTTTCCCTGAATTATAATAGAAATTCACACTAAATCCAATTAAAAATCCAAAAACAAAATTTGGTTTGATAATTCTTCTTAGATAACTTGGATTTTCTGGGCTGATTATATTGCTAAGCTTTTTTCTAAACGGAATAAAGTTAATATTTTTTTTTATTTCTGTATTAGAAGAAAAATTTGCTTTATTTTCTGGCTTGATTTCTGTTTTAATTATATTTTCTTTTATTATATTCTCAGACATTAAATTTTCTAAAAAATATATTATAAATTGAAAGATAAAAATAATCTTTTATGCTTTAGAATTTCCATAATTTATCAAAGTTAAAAAATAAATAAAATTCAAACTTTCAGGGAAAAATATATTATTTTTTATTTAAAACAAAATCCACAAGTTATTCAAGCTTATTAATGATCATAAATAGTTTAAAATATTATCAAATTTTATAGATAAACACAAATAATAAAGATTTTAATTTTAAATAATTTTAAAGAAAAAAAAAATATTTATTAAAATCAGTAAGTGATTGCATTATCCTTTGAGTTTTTATTAAAATATTTTTCATATTTTATTTTTGTTTATTTCAAAAAATTATAATTTAAAATTAATTATTATTTTTTCTTCATATATTAAAATAATAATATAGAAAGAAATTCATTCATTCTTACTAAAAAATAAATAATACGCTATTTATTTAAAACCTGAAAATTATAGAAATATAATTAAATTTAGAGAAGCTCTCTTATAACACATGATAAATAGCGCTTTGATTAAGAACTCAAATAACAATGCCAATTATAAATCAGCCTTTTTTGATTTTAGCAAGCAAGGTTTTAGCCCATTATTATTCAAAAGTAAAATTTCTTATTATGATCATGATTTGAAAGAAGGAAACTTAAATTGCAATTACGTTGGAATAAATGAAAATTTTCTTGATACAGGACTAATGAAAGACAAACTTAATATTACAAACAATCTAAACATAAATTCTCCTTTTAATATGAATTATTTAGATAGACGAAACAGCTTGACTAAACAGAATTTCAAAGGGGAAACTTTTTGCGCAAAGCCTTTTTCAAATTTTAGTTCAAATTTAAATATAAACAACAATAATTTCGAAAAAAATTACAATTTTAATTGCATAAATAGCAACTTCATCAATCAGAATGTTGCTTTTTCTAATGCTTTTACTGCTTCTAATTCAAAAAAAGTCTTCAACGTTAAAAAATATAATTCAGAAGAGGTAAGGAAAGAGATAAAATACGCAGATGATTATTCATTTAAAAAGAATAAAATATTGTCTGATAATGAAAACAATGAAAATTTTAATGTTGAATCTGAAAACAATTCGAAAGCCTGTCCAGAAGAAGATATTTTGATCACTCGTCAGGTTAGAAATAGTCTTTCAAAAAGGGGTCAAGTTAAAAGAAAATTGCTTTTAAAGCAAGATAAAGTAAAAAAAGGCTCCATTTCAACCGAAAATTTAAACGAAAGAAATTTTGATAATAAATGCTTCAAAAAAATTAAAAAAATAAAATTGAATAAAGAAAAATTTAATAAATTTAAAAATATTAATTCAATAATTAATATAAGAAATAAGAATCAAAATTTAATCCCCAGCATTAATGAAAATTTAAAAAAGGTTGGATTAAACAACAAATCATCAAGTTTATGTTTAGATTGGGAAAAAGAAGATTTCAAAAGTTTCAGCTTCCTAAAGCATAAAAGAAAAGCAAATATCATATCTTCGCTATTTGGCTTTCAAAATAATATTACAGAAAATGAAAGCTGTTTTAATAATAAAAAATTATCATTCAAAAAATTAGATAAAAAAAAGAATAGAAAAAACCCAAAATCAGAAGAAGAATTAGATTCAATTTATTCTGTTTATGGTTCAAATGAATCAGATTCTATTTATGATGTAAAAGAAAAGAAATTTAAATCAATTAAAATAAATCAAAAGAAGTCAAAGGAAAATAGAAAAAAATTAATAAGACAAAGCACAAATATTCAACTTCTCAAAAAAGGATTGATTGCAAAGCCAACTACAAGTAATCTCAATAAAAGTTTTAAATTTTCAAAAAATATTATCAATGATAAAGAATCCATTATTCAGCATAAAATAAATAAAGATAATAATAAAAATGAAATTTCTTCATTACAAGATGATAAATCTCTAAAAGTTACACCTAAAAAATTATGCATAAATAAAACATACGATTCGAAATTTCCAATTAATAATAATATTGACATAGATGATGAATTTTCTTTCTGTCAAAATTCAAAATCAAACGAAAAATTACTGAAAAAATCATCTGAAAATGATATTATAAATCCTTTAATAAATAAATTTGATCAGGAAAAATCTCTCTTCAACTTAAATAAAGATTATTGTGAAAAATCAATGGCAGATTTTGATGAAATATTCGGACAAAATAATATAACAAAAAAAAATAGAAAAAATAGTGTTAAAAAAATAAAACATATAATCGATAGTAAAACTTCTATTATTAAATCAGAATTTTTAAACTTTCAAAACTATTCTGATTTTTACATAGAAGATAAAGAAATATCTAAATATGAATCAATTGATTCCACACCTTTGCAGATACCTACTTTAAAATCAAATGATATCAACTTTAATAAAAACAAAGAATGTAATTTTGAAATTAATTTTTACTTTTATAAATAATATTCTTTCTTTATAATAAAAATTTTAAAAAATATATTATTATGATAATCCTTTTAAAATTCTTTTATTATTTAGTTGATTTTGTATTTATGTTAAGTGTTTATTTTTTTATTATTCAGATTTATACGAGAGCTTTGATGATGATGAAACACTAAAGAAATATTCAACTTTTTGCAATAATAAAATTAAAGATAATATGATTGAAATGATTATATGGGGGAAACCTAATAACAAAAAGCTTACTTTTGGAGAATGCCCTCTAACAGTTTTTGCTGATATATATCAAAGAGGAAAAAATATATATACCAATTTCCGAAATAATTTTCCTATATCAAATAACAAGGAAAACGTTAACACTGAAAAAGAATATTTTTTAAAAAAAGCATCAGAACAAGAATCCTTCGATTTACTTGCATTTTTTACTAATACTATGAGAGAGATAAGCTATAGGGTTTCTAATTTTCCTGTTTTTAATTTCGATTTAAAATTCGATAATTATAATCAACAACAAATTTCAATCCGAAAAGAGAAAAAAGTGTATGCCACAAATATAACAGAAAAGTTCATTAAAAACGGATTGAAAAAACAAATTACTATGAATCCTGAAGTTAAATCAATACATGAGCTTTTTGAATTAAATGAGGAAGCAGAATTTGAAAATGAAAAAGAAAATAAAGAAATGGGGGAAGAAGAAACAAAGCCTAATCTAATTAATGACAAACAAAAAAACAGAACTTCTAAAAACGAAAAAAGCTCATTAAAAGCAAAAAAAAGTTCTGAAGAAACGGAAAGTGAATTAGAATTGGAAAATGAAGAAGAGGAAAAAGGATACGATTGTTATATCTGTGGACAAATTTTCATAAATGGACAAGGACTTGGCGGACATATGAGTCGGAAGCATCCTAATCAGTCTGAGAGATATAAATCAAAAAAAGAAACTAGAGAAAGAAGAAATAATAAAAGGGAGATCCTTTATAGAGCTCAAAGAATCTTACTCAAAAAATATCGACAAGATTATGATAAATTGAAAGAAAATGCAGAAGGAAGAAAAATTATTAAAAAATATTGTAAAGACCATAAGCAGGAGTATTATAGATTAAGGAAAGAAGTGAAGTTTTCTAGGAGCATGAGAATTAAACCAAGTTGAAAAATTGAACAAAACTGCAATTGTGAATGAGAAGAAATTAATTTATTAATTAAATTTAAATTTTTATTCTTTCTTGATATAAATATGTTAAGTAAATTTAAGAAATTTATCATTTTTCCTAAGCCAACTAAATAAGACATTTATATATATAAAATATCTTATGATAAAAGTAAATATTTAATGATAAAAAAACTTACCCATCTATAAATAATTATTTAAAAATATAAAATTATATTTTTATAATTTATGCTATTTAATTTGCATTGAATTTAGTATCCAAGAGTAATTAAATTAAATTTAAAAATTGTAAAATTTTAAATATATATAATAAAAAAATTAAATATTTCTTAGTTTTATTAGAAAAATATAAATTAGAATGGAACTTGGAATTAAAAAACCAAAAATCAATTTTAACTATAGAGATAATGAAACAGGAAGCAGCGATAAAAACCTTAAAAAAGAAGTACCAAGCAAAACTGGATTTATTATGTTGGAACAGGCTAGAAACAAAAGCATTGCAAATATTGATAAAAAAACAACAGAAATAATAAAATCATCAATAAATGAAAAAGCTACTAATTTCGATCATAAAAAATATGTAAGTGTTAATTTGTTATTTAGATTTTATTGCATTTAATTAAAATTTAATAAAATTTCAGATAGATTATAAAAGGGAAGCAGTTTCCATGCTACAAAATCAGTTACAAGAAAAAAAAAATAAAATTACACAAGGAAATAATATTACAATGAACTCTAATTTAACTAAATATACTCAGCAAGCGAATATTAGTAATTCTAACTTCAATTCTAATAAAAACACTTTCAATGTTAATTCAAGTAGAGTAAATTATCCCAATAGTCAAAGAGATAGTTCTCCGTTTTCAAATCACCAATACAATAATTCGAATAATAGATTTAATTATAATGACTCTAATTTAAAAAGTAATAAAGAAAATTATAATGAAACTTCTAAAATAAGTGCTTGCTCCAACAATACGAATTTCACAAGTAATAGCGTATTTAATAACTTAGGAAACAATTCAAATATTCAACCTCCAAATAAAATTATAAAGTAAATTATATTAATGAATATTTCAAACTTAAAATTTTAAAACGAAAAATATTTTTTAAAATACAAAATTATCATTTTTTAAAAATCTTATTACTTATAGATCCGCCAATTTGGATAATAATACTAAAAATAGTTTTTTAATTGATTCAAAGCATAAGAAGTCTCTAAGCATGATGTCTGATAATTTTTCTGCATTTCACAATAACATAACCAGAAATGATACTTATATAAATCATGAGCAAAATCAGACTTATTTAAATAGTAATACAAATATCAAAAGTCCTCAAAAAGTCTCAAATAATATAAATAATAATAACATAAGCAAAGAGCAGGGAAATTCGATTTATAATGGTTATAAAGAATCGACTCCCAATCCGAATCGAATAAATCCAAGTAATAATTATATTTCTCAGCACAATTATGAAATAAATAAAATAAAAAATTCTAATAATACAAATAACCAATGTCATATAGGACTATTAAACCAAAATTTATCTAATGAGAATCAATCAAGAATTACCTCAAATAATAATTTGAGTAGTTATTGTAATAATTTTAATAATAGACAAAATGAAAATGTTAAAAATAGTTATTCAAATGAAAAAATGAGAGGCTTAAATCATAATAATTTGATATATCCAAATCCAAAAAATAGTGAAAAGGATGATATTTCAAACAGAGGAAGCCTTTATCCCAATAATTCTCGATCAAATTCAAAAGAAGCTATCATTAATTCTAATCAAGTCAATCAAAGTCAAAAGAATCAAAATAAAACTAGTTACAATCAAAACAGCAGTCCTTTAAGAACCGCTGTGGTAAATAAGAATAATTATATTAATGAAAATTTAAATAAAATTCAACCAAATTCTTATGCAAGTAAAAATAATTTACTTAATAGTAATTTAAATAATAAAAATAACGATGTAAATCCAAGTATTAAAAACAGTATTAGCAGAAATTATATAAATTTTGTACCAGAAAAAAGTCCTCAAAGAAAAAATAATATTATTAATAATTACACAACAAATGATAGATTGAAAAACTTGAATTCTAATGCAAATAAAATTTCGCATAAAGTATCAAATTCATCTTTGATAAAAGAAAACAATAGTAATGGAAATATTCATAATTCTTCTAAACATAGTTTTAATTTATCATCCCAGACCAACATAAACATGAAAAATTCATATATGTTAAAAAGCAAAAATTCAAGCAGTAATAATGCTATTAATCATTCTAATAGGGTTAACTATAATGATTATAATAATTATGTTGAAGATTCTGTAGCAGAATTTACTACTAGAAAAGAAGATAAGGTGGTAAACACAAGAGAATTTGAAGAAAATGAATATAGTAATAATATTGAAAATTATCAGAGGATTCAAAAATCCAAATTGAGAACCAATCAATCACCTAATACTATGAACTATGTAAAAAGCCAAATTGGAGATGCAAATATTAGAGAAAATTCAGAAGATAAATCAACAAAAAATTTTTATCAAATTTCAAATACTTATTATCAAAAAAATGAAAATCCGAATATGCATTATGGATCTGATTTAGAAGAAAAAAGCAATGGAGATAATAATCATCAACATGTTTCTAATAATTATTTCAGACAGGCTATTAATCACAAAAAAAACGAATTGTCTGATTATAATTCAGAAGTATATAGTAAGAAAAATATTGATAGAGTTAATTCTCAAGTAAATAATAATAGTGCTTATTTGACCAATAGTCAATCTTCCCAAAACAATTATTCAAAAAATATCTCAAATGGAACTCATAAAAAGAATGATTCTACTGTGTCTATGATTAGCCAAGATTATTTAACTTCAAATACTCAAAGCAAAAGTAATTTTTTATTAAAATTTTTATCAATATAATATTAAGGAGTCAATGAACTTTTAACAAGTCAAACAAGAACAGCTCAAAGGAGTTGCGAAGCTCAGATAAGCAGACACGACGAACATTCTTCTAACAATTACAATAATTTAGCAAATAATGTAATTTGATTAACACAATTTTTATTGTTTAAATAAAAGCTTTATTTAAAATATTTATTTATTTAGTCAAAAAACAATAGCAAATCTCCGAATTATAAATCTACAAAATCTTGCGATTTGAGAGATTCAGCAGGTTCTAAAAGTTCTTTCGCTAATCAAAACCAAGAAGGTCGATTGAAGAAAGAAAATTCTTCTTATAACAAAGCAAATCACAATCAATTAACTCCTTCAGAAGAAAGATTTAAATTTAATAAGAGAAATCCGAATTTTATTAAAAATAATGATTACGAAGAAAATTCCAAAACAACCAATAAAACTGGATATAAAAATAATAATATAAACAACAGTGGATATAATATAGAAAATTCTCTTTACGGATCTAATTTAAATGCAAGTGGGGTAAAATGCACCACAAATAAAGATAATAGTAGTTGTCAAATGGATAATTCAATCAATCAAATGAAAAATAGATACTTAAAAACAAATAGTAAAAACAATAAAAGTGAAGATTATGAAAATGATGAATTTACTTTTACTACCGAAATTCCTATTCATTTAACAGATAAGAAAGAAATCATTGAGGAAAATGATTTTAATGAAAAAAATAATGTTTCGAAAAATGATAGAAACTTGTATGTTAAGCTCAATCCTAAAAATATGCAAAAATTAAATGAGCCTTTAAATAACAATAAATGCAATAATCATATAATATATTCTCCATTGGTTAATAAAACCAATCAACATCAAAATTCATTAAATTCTACACAAAAAACAAACAGCAAATTTAAAAATTTTAATACAAGCAATAGAAAAGAATTTTCCTTTGAAAAACAAAATAGAGAAAATCTAAACAATATTAATAACAATTGTACTGAAAATACAGAAGCAGCCTATTTAGATAATTCCAAGAATAATAAACATGTAAACAATAATCATAATATTGAAAATCAAAAAGTAATTAATACATATACAAATGAAAATAACGATGAATATATTGAAAATAACACAACTAATACAAATGTAGAAACGAATAATTACAAGAAAATCGAATATAACTCAAACTATAGTCCTGATTGTATAAATAATAATAGAACGCATAATTCAATTCACAAAAATGTTAGACAAAATATTTTAAATTCCAACAACGATTTTGATTATAAAAATAAAATTATATCTGATAGAACTCCTCATACAAAATTTGGCATTAAAATCAACGTTCATTCTAAGCATAACAGTTCAGTAGGAAAAAATCAAATACAAATTCAATATAATAATGAAAAAGAAAATCTAAGTTCTTATAATGAATATTATAAAAATTCTCATAAAGTAATTAAAAACATAAGTCAAAATAATGAAAGTAATTATAGTAACAATACATCAGTAAATAATATAATAAATAATTTAAATGAAGGAGTCAATCAATCAAATCTAATGCTTGCCTCGGAAAATAGCAGCAAAAATTACATTGTTTCGCTAAAGGGGGGCAACAATAATAATGATACTAATTTTAATAAAGACAATTTTATTAAAATAAACAATAATAAAGTAATCACCCAAAAAAACGAAAATTCTTCAAATTCCAATCTTGTTAATAATATAAATTCCAAAATAAATGTGACAAATACATTTAATAAAAGCTATATCAATAATTCTCAAAATACTAATTCAAACAATCAAAACAATACAAATACGGCTTCATTAAATAGCACTATTGGAAATAATAGTAATATCATCAATACAAATAAAAACTTTATACATTTGAAATCCACATCAGGAAACAGTATTAATTTTGCAAACATTCTTAAGGAAAAAGATTTTTCTCACAATAATAATAAAGAAGTAAAAGAATGCTCTCTAAATACAAATAGTGATTTGGGAAATTCACATAAAATATCTAATATTAGTAATGATCAAGTTAAAAATTTGATTGATTCAAAAGATTGTAATAAAAATAAACCTCTTAGTTTAAATTACAATACAAATTTTACAACAAATCATGAAGAAAATAAATTTTTATGTAGTAAAAACATTGAGTCTATAGAAGAAATGCACTATCAAATAACTGCTGTTTTACAGAGTTTTAATAAAATAATTCGAATTCAAGAAGTTGCTTCTGAAAAAGAAAATATATTCCAAACAGTAAATAAATGTGATGAAAAATATATTGAATAAGAAAATCACAATTTATAACATTCAAAATCGATATAATAGATGATATTATAAATTATTATAAATTAGTTAATTTAATATTTTATATTCAGAACTTTTCCTTAAAATTTACTTATAAAGACTGAAATATTTTTCTTATAAAAACTTCTATTTTACATTATTTATAAGTCACTCTATTATAAATAGGAATAAAAAGCTTTTATCATAAAAAATTTTTACTTTAATTATTTATCTTAATTAAAATAATTATATTTGTTAAAATATTTTGATTTAATAAAATAATTTTCATCCAAAAAGATAATTTATTTAATGAATAAAAATCAATAAACAAATAGATCATATAAAATTAAATAAATATACTTTCAAAGTTTAATAAAAAAGTTGAATGGAAAATTGAAAAAATATATAAATATTCATTTGATTGAACTTAATAAATGAATAAAATAAAATCTTATTTAACTTTATTATTTATTTTATTTAACCAATCCATTGAAAATATAGGTTTGATTTTTCTTATATTTTCAGCATAACAGCTGTCTTTATAAACATTTTTTCGGAAATTTTCTACAACAAATTCATCATAAATTCCACTTTTATTTATAACTTTCAAATCTTTTTGTTGCTGATTTTTTTTCTTTTGACTTTTTTTTTTATTTTTCTTTGTCTTAGATTCCTCATTAGTATTGATATAAGCAACAAGAGTGTCAATATCATTGAATTTATCATTTTCATTAACATTATTAAAATTATTATTTGTATTTAGAGTTTGACTTTGATTGTCTATAAAATTTGTTATTTTATCTGATTCACAAAATACATTTGACTTGATAAAATTTTTACAATTTTTATTTTCACATATGCAATTTATTTTATTCAAAGATTTATTTATATTATTAAAGTTCAAATTATTAGTGTAACCAGCTTGATTGTTCGGAACCACTTTATCTGTTTCACGAACAGGATTTGCATCTTTAATCTTCGCATTTAAATTGATGCTATTATATCCTAAAGTAAACTTCTCATTCAAGTTATTATTATTAATAGTAAAACTCGATGAAAAATGTAAATTATTATGCGAATGATGATTCGGGCATTCATTATTAATTTCATTTGAACTCTTACTTATATTCAAACTAAAATTGTTCGTATCGAGATTTTCTTGTATGTAATAATTATTATTATTCATGCCTTGATTATTATTAGAATTTTCCTGAATGTTACTCTGATTATTTTGATTAAAGTTGGAGACAGTGTTTTTAGGATTTATTAAATTATTAAGATTATTGAGGTTATTTATATTATGGCTTGTTTGAATATTTTGATATTGTTTTTCAAGAGCATTTTGTTGTTCAATAATATCTTTTAGCTGATTATCTAAGAAACTGCTAAATTTTGTCATTTCATTTGAAATATTGTTATTAATATTTTTGTTACAGCAATTGAAGTTGCCAGAATTATTTTCAGTTGGAGTTTTTTTTTTAATAAAACAATCATATTCAAGATTTTCAATTAAAGTAACATATTGATCCATTTTGCAATCTTTTGATTTTTCTTTTATTTGTGACAATAAAAAGTTTATAAATTCATCATCTAATAATTTTGAAAAGAATTCTTCTCTGTGAATATCTTGAATGCAAAAGCTTACTATTTTATCCTTCAGATTGAAAAGATTATTATATTTTAAAAAAATTTACATTTATTCTTAAATATGAAAGAGGAGTTTCAAAAATTTTCTCAATTTCAACAGATGAAGTCATTAAAGCCATTTTTATTTTGGTTAATTCAGACAAAACTTTTCTTAAAGCAAACCAATTTTTTTCTGTGAATTGTAAAATTTTATTTTTGTTGATATTTATAATATCTTCTTTTTCTCTATTAAATAAAGCTTTTTTTGATTCGCTTTTTGAATTTATATTTTTAAAAATATTCTTTGGCTTGAAAAAAACTACAGGAACAGTTTTTTCATTAGAGTTGCTATTAGGCAAATTTATTTCCAATATTTCTTGATATTTCATCTTTATTGCTTTTATTTCTTCAATATCAAAAATATTCGCTTTAAATGTCTAAATTTTTTATTAAAAGCTAGATTACAACTAAAAATAAATAAAAAATTCAATATATTCCTTATATTGTAAGCAATAGTTTTTTAATTCATAAAAAGAATATTTTTAAATTTTTACTTTTATCATTTCTTTTATCTTTTCTGATAAAATTTGCAATATAAATATATTGTATTGTCTATCCAAATTCAGAGAAATTTTTTCGATATATTTTTGATAATTTTGTAAGGTTTTTCTATTATTTTCTTTTTCTGCAGTTAAATGACTGTTATATATATCGAACACGATTTTTTGAATTTCATCTGCTAATTTATCAATATCTATGCATTCCAAATTGTCTTCATTATTATCATAATAAATCATATCTTCAAAAGATTCTCCATTTACTTTTCTCAAATCAAATTCTTTTGAATCTTTTAATACTTTAGAAAAATTATTTGAATTAATTCTACTTGTCTCCTTATTGCTCTTTGACAGAAACACCTTTTTATTTTCTTTGTATTTTTTTCTTCTGGTTTTAAATGAGTCATCAACAATAAATTCATGTGAATCTTCATCTCCATTAAAATAGTTATCTCTTTGTGGAGAGGTTTTATTTTTAACTTCCTTTAGAGGTTCTCCTAAAAAAAAATAATAAAATATCAAATAATTTAATTTTATGGATTAAATTATAAATAAAAGTTTAATTAAGAGTCAATATTCAATCTACATATTATAATCTTGTTCAAAAAAGTAAAACTTAAATATTGTTAATTAAAAGTGAGAGTTCATATTTATCTGCACAAATCTAAAACATACTCTTTTTTCCAGATCTTTTTTTAGTTTCGCTTGCTTTAAATATAGAAGAATTTTCATTTTTGGAGATTGAGTATATATTATTAGTATGTAATTGCCTACCTCGAACTTGTTTTTTTTTAAAATTATCATCATTTTCTTTTGAATAATTTTTACAACTTTCTCTTTCATTTAGATCAAAAGAATTATTTAAATTCTTATTATTTGTCCGTCTTATATTAATTTCAATTCTCGAAGATCCATTTTCTTCATCAAATTGTAATTTATTCTTTAGCATTTTTGTATAAGATAAATAATTTATTATTTTATTTATATGCTTAACTAGAATAATATAATTATTAAAATCGTTTTACTGATTTTGTATCTTAAATTATTCAATCTATATATATTTATTTGGATTTAAAAAAAAATAGGGATTAATTAATTTTTTGTATTTGATACTCAGAATGTTGGTACATTTTTTGGTTTTACCTATTTTTGGGGAATCAATGCTATCTATCTAAATAATAGAATATTTATACAAAAATATTAT
>Ga0194116_10006137_pt1 | contig 12924 bp, 6 predicted proteins | sample TA2MahsurfametaG_4_FD_148617 | JGI IMG/M metagenome (GOLD analysis project Ga0194116, IMG submission 148617) | Freshwater microbial communities from Lake Tanganyika, Tanzania - TA2015008 Mahale S9 surface | ecosystem: Environmental > Aquatic > Freshwater > Lake | place: Tanzania: Lake Tanganyika... | reverse complement strand
TCCCCATCTAAAATTGATTTTGACAATTACTTTAATTTAAAAGGTTTCTTTCTTGATTAAATAAAAAGCAACTTATTTTTGAAAATTTATTATATTTATTTATTCTATTAATTATTTTGAACATTAATACACTATAAAATGTAATAATTTAAATAATTTAATGTTTTTATCGAAATCAACTCCCAATTTAATTAATTTTAAATCATAAATTTAAAAAAACATGTTGCGAAAACTAACGATGATAGTCATGGGAATATTTCTAGTTTTATGTGCAGGTTCTTGTAACATTTACCCTTTATATTTAAAATTAATGATGGACAAATACGGCTTTTCACTTAGAGCAGTAAATTCATTTGGTTCTTCAATAAACTTAGGACTATGGGTGGCTTTTACAATGGGTTTTTTCTACGATAAATACGGCCCAAAATTTTCATGCATTTTAGGTGCAATATTATTATGTGGATCTTACGTTGTTTTATATTTTATTTTAACTTCTAGTATTGTTAACATAAACATTGTTTTTTTCCTAATTATCGGTTTATTAATGGGACAAGGATCAGCTTTATGCTATACAACTGCAATAACTACTAATTTGAAAAATTTTAAGATAAAGGAAACATCTATAATAGTTGGATTATTAGTTGCTAATATGGCAATATCACCATCTATTTTTACGACTTATAAAGAGTATTTAGAAAATGTTAATATTGCAAATTATTTTTTATTGATTTCAATTTTCCTTGCTGTTATAATTACTATTTGTGGTATTTTATTTACGAATATAAAAGATCTATATTCTAATGAATCTAAATTAATGGATTATCAAAAATATAAAGAAAAAAATGTTATTTTTTTGCTACTGATTTTGAATTTTATTACACTTATAATTTATATATTTGGTGTTATGTATAATTATTCTAATAACAATTCAAGTTTTCCAAACTTTATCGTTTATCCTTGTTTACAATCATTAAACTTTGTATTTTTGATTTTAGAAAAGTTTAAAGTTTTTGATTATTTTTATTTCAGAGAGTTCATCAATAAAGAAGTAAATAAGAAAATCATTTTAGATGATATAAATTACCAAAATGAAATAAAGATAAGAAAACTCGCAGAAGATAAAAGCCAAATAGTAAAGTTTGAAAATAAATCAATAGATATAAGAAATAACATCGATAAATTAAATGAGAAATCTATCGATTTTAATATAAAAAATAACGTTATTGAAGAAAATAATGTTATTGAAGAAAAAAATGTCCAATCCTACGATAATCAAAGCCATAAAAATAGTCTAAATGTGGATGTAATAAATTTAAAAGAATGTGGATTTCCCGAAAATCAGCAAACAAAAAAGAATAAATTATTTAAAAATTCGGAAAATACATTATCAGCTAGAAATCTCAATGCTGGTATAATAAATCAGTTTGAATTGCAGGAAAATCATGCAACCAACTTAACAGTTGATTTTCGTTATGAAAAAATTCAAAAAAATAAACTTGATCTAGAAATTTTGAATCAGCAAGTAAAAGATTATTCTGATGTTACCAAAAATCAGGAAAACCAAATATGCTATAATAATAAAAAATTAAATACTTCAGTTGGAGAGTTTTTTAATAATAATAACAAATTTAATTTTGAAAAAATTGATAGTAAAAAAATTATAAATGAAACTATTCATAATACAAACAGAAATTTTACTCAAGAGAAGGAAGATAAAGTTATTAAGGATATTAATTATAAAAGGACAAATATAAAATCTGATAATTACAAAGGAAATAATAATATTGATATAAAATTTGAAATTTTGGATGAAGAGAGCAAAGAAGAATCTTTGAATAATAACGATTTAACAGAAAATAAAGACAAATATTCTGTATATAAAAATAGAGAAATAGGGATCGAACCCATAAAATTACAAGAAATGCAAAATTATAAAAAAGAAAAAAGTGAAAAAAACGAAAATAGAAATAAAATCTTTAGTGATAGCCTTGAAAATCAACAGAGTATTATTGATGATAAAAATCAAAATAATCATAGTCATAATTACAATAACAACTTAGATAATAAAAGTTTTAATTCAAACGAAAATCTCCAAAATTCACAAATTGCACCACCTTCTATGATTCAAGAAGAATCGGAATACAGAAAATTCATAAATTTGATCACTTCCAAAGAAGTTTCAATTCTTTTTATAATTTTAGTTTTCGGTGTTGGTTCAGTTATCGGAAATTTAAATAACATCGAATTTATTATTGCTTCTATCTCCAAAACAACTTCGAAATCAGATATTTTTGAGTACTCAATTCTATACTTCTCTTTTAACTCTCTTTCAAGGCTTGCATCTGGTATTATCATTGATAAACTTATTTTAGAAGGGAAGATATTTTTCTTTTTATTAGCAACTTCACTTTTCGGATTGTTTTCTCAAATTTTAGGAATTATTATGACTAAAGAATATTTAATATTTTCTATATGTCTTGCAGGAAGTATTCATGGTGCTTTACTTACTTTTGCACCAATTTATACTAAAAACTTTTTTGATATAAATAATATGGGAAAAATTTTGGGATTTTTAACTACTGGCGCTGCTCTTGGAAGTGTTTTTATTGGAAATCTTATTTTTACTATATTCTATGAAGTCTTCAAGAGAGACGGTATTTGTAAAGGTAAAAGATGCTTCAGATATTCCTATGTTTTTACAACTGTACTTTTTATAGTTAATATAGGCTTATCAATTTATTTGATGAGAATCATGAGTAATAGGTTAAAAAATAAATTTAAAAAGAGTGAGGAAAATTGTATAAAAGATGAAAAAGAAAATGTAGAAATTTAATTCATTTTTTATTTATCAATTGTTATATTTATTCATTTATATTATTTATTAATTTAAAAAATTTCTAAAATATTTTTCGAATTGAAAAAATTATTATCTCATAAGAAAGATAGAATAGATTTTTGAAAATATTGAAATGCAAAACTTGAATTTATTATTATAAATTAATCCCTCATTTTATAAATTTGATTAATTCAGAAAATCAATCGTTTATTTAGTAATCAATAAAAAATTTTTATTAATTTATTAATAGAATAAGAATTATCAATGACCTCAAATTCTTTGCTTAATAAATTACAATTCTTTTTAAAAGAGATATTTGAATTCCGTTTAATTTTTTGATAACTTTAAATAAATGAAAATTAAGCATTCGAGCTTTAAGTTATTATTATTAAAAATTTCATTTGAATATTCAAAAATAAACAAATACCCAATTTATCAAGCTCACTTTTTAATCTTTTAAAAAAAAATCTGAAATTAAAAAAAGAATGACAATTAGCTTTCAAGTTAACTTAGTATTAACCCAAAATTTCTTCCTTATCATCCAAGTTTATGAAAAATTGAAAATTATAATAAAAAATTTCAAGTTAACTTAGTATTAACCTAAAATTTCTTCCTTATCATCCAAGTTTATGAAAAATTTAAAATTATAAAAAAAAAGGAAAACGAATTTTTAAATTATTCTATTTTAATTTTTGGCTTTTGAAAAATCATACTCCATAAAATTTGTGAAATTGTTTAATAAAAAATTTATCATTTACTTGGATAAATAAAAAATATTTTATTTTTCCTTGAATCTTTTTCTTAAAGTAAATTTTTAAATCTTCAAATAGAAGAAATTTTTTTTTTAATAATCAAAATAATTTTTTGATAAATGCATATGTATTTTTTCATTTTAATTTTTATTTGAGGTGAAGAATTATATATATAATTTAATTATAATTTCTTTCTAATTTTTTGTGGATTGATATAAAGATGAATAAATAAATACAGTTTATAAATACTCCTACAAAATTGACTAACGCAACTTTGCAATAAAATTAAACCTTATATTTTTGAAATAATACATATAATAATCGTACCAGATCCCTTTTATTTATATTTTATCAAATAAACTTCGTCTGATCCTATAATTCTACTAATGATGTTATATAATTTTTAAAAAATTATAAATGGCCAGAAATTTAATTTAGATCTAATTAATTGATTATCTTAGGTTGGATTTTTATTAAAATTTTACTTCTTTATTCAAAATTAACAATTAAATTTATAAAACTCATTATTAATACTTTTTACATAAATATCATTGTTATATAATTATTAATAGTTTTAATTTAAAAACCAATAAAAAACTCAATTAACTTCTTTTTAATTTTCAAAATAATTATCTTTATATTTGCGAATTATTGATAGAAAAAATAATGCTTCTATTTCTTTTCTAGCGATATATCCAAATAAATATTTCATTTTTTAATATTCAAAGTGGCTTTAGAACTCAAAGAAATTTTTGACTTTGAAATTGAATTTGATTTTATTGAGAGCTTAGGCCCATAACTAGGATAATTATTATTTTGATTTAAATTATAATTAACATTTTCATTTAAAACTATTTTTTCTTTATTATTATGATTAATTTTAAATGCATTTTCAATATTTTTAACTTTGCTTGTTATTTGATTTTGTGATTTTTCACTTTTTCTCGTAAAATTATTATTGGAAGGAGGTTTCTTCACATTAAACAAATCCAAGGTAACATAATTATTGAGCAATTTATCCCTGTTATAATTAAAATCATATTTAGAAAATTTATCAGGGTTTTTTCCTTTGATAGGAACATTTTCATTCAAATCAATATCAATAGTGTTTATTTGATTATTATTGTTATTTTTTATAAATTCAATTTTGTGATTAGTTTCATATTCTTTTAATTTTTCAAGATTATTATTATAATTTTTATTAATGTTTTTCTCATTGTTATTAAATGAACTTTTAAAATTTTCACTAACCTTCTTGTAGAAATTTTCAAAATCCTTTTGAAGGTCTTTATTTCTATTATTCACATTCTTCGAATAATCGATTCCAGAAGCAGAATACTGATGCTGTTGCTGGCTATAATTTCTTTTTGATACTGGTTTTGAAGAGGGTCTGGATTTTGAAAATCCATTTGTATTATTAACATCTATAAACCTCGAAGATTTATTCCCAATAGGATTTTTAGGTAAATAATTTCCACTGCTTATCGTATTATTATTTCTTAAAGGAACTTTAATATTATTTTTATAATTATTTATATTACTAATACTAATAGTGTTTTTATTGTTTGGCGAATCGAGCCTCTGAATGCAAGAAAGATCAAATGCATACCCAGAGCTTCCTAAACTATCTTTGATTATTCTCCTTAATCTTTTGAGTTTACTGTCTTCATTGTTAATATCGGGTTTTAAGTCTAAATCAAATTTCTCTGAATGAATTGTTTTGTAAACACTATTATTATTAAATAAATTATTATTTGGATTGTTTAATTTATTAATTATATTATTTTTGATTTTTAAAGTGTCTGAGCTGTTTCTGTTGCTATTGTTACCTTTATTCATGTTTAATTTACTTTTTTTTTCGAAATTTTTATTAGAAATTGAATCTTCTGAAAAAATTCTATCGCTGCTGGTAATTGCTTTTTTATCTGATGTAAGTACTTTTTTCACAGTATTTGAAGAATTTCCTCTAAAATTTTGAACTTTTTTTACTTCTGTAACTTTCAAGCTTTCATGTCTACGAGGGCTTTTGGATCTTTTGCTTTCACTTGAATGAAGGTTTAGTTTATTATTGTTATTATTACTAGTATAGATATTATTGAAGTTATTTGAATGATTGCTTTTTGCATTTATTGTATTGTTTGTAGAGCAATATAAATTATTACTCACATTTTTATTAATATTATTATTGCTATTGATCAAAACATTTATGTTGTTATTATTCGAAATATTAAAATTATTACTTAAATTACTATTTCCAGAATAAATTTCATTGTTTATATCTTTCAAATTAATTTTGATTTCTTCCAATTGTTGATCTCCAAGATTATTAATATTCTTTGAAATTGCAATTGTATTTTTTAAGAAATTAGTATTATTATCTTGGCTATTAGTTAGGCTTTTGGTGTTATTTAAATTATTTTTTTTAAAAAAATTATCCCTAAGAGAATTAGAAAGCTCAATTTTACTTGGTGTCTCAACTCTTATGGAATGATTTCTTTTATTATTAGCTAAGCCGAAATCCAAACTTCGCATCTCTATTAAATTTATGGACCCAGTTTTATTTATTTTTGTGTTTCCATTTCTATCAGATTTAATATCTTGAATTAAACTATAATGTTTTTGCTTGGTTGAAATTTCTTTGTTTATTTTATCATTACTTGGAAATTGATTTAAACAATTGGCAAAATTATTTTTTTTCAGAGTTGTTATATGTTTGTATGCCTTATTCGAAAAATTCACTTTGCAATCCTTGAATTGAGAATACATCGATTTCGAGTCAATTGTAAGATTAGTTTTTTCAAAATTTTTATTATTTAATTTGGAGACTGCCAATGTTTTTTGCTTTATTAGTTTATTTTTTGAGGAGTAATTATTATGTGTGATTGTATGCGATGTATAATTGGAGTTTAAATTATTCATAAAATGATTGTTTTCCAAGCTAACCAAATTATTAAGTGTTTGAGTATTTGAGCTACTACAGTTTCCATTGCTATGCAAGTAATTTAAATTTTGATGGTTATTATTATTGTTTTGATTTTCTCTCGAATTCAAATTATTATTAATCTGACTATTTGTTGTGAAGCTTGAAAAGCTTTTTTTATTTTTCTCTTTTTTATAGAATTTGGTCAGATTATTATTGATATTGCTATTAATGTTTGTAGAATTGCTATTTATAGTTTTATTATTAATATTATTTTTTTCATTGTTTTTGAAATTAACAATATCTATTTTATTTTTTCCTGTTTTGGAAGTATAAGGTACAGAAGAAATTGAAACAATTGGAACAATATTAAAATTAACATTTTCTATTTTTTTAATGCAATTTATGTTTATATTAATCTTCGGTTGACCAAAACACCCTTGATTAGTCGTAATGCTTTTGGATCTACGCGATTCTCTATCTAAAGCCGTATTTTCACAATCTTCTTTAGGTATTTTCGATAATAAATTTTTTAGGAAAATTTTATCTTTTAAAATATTATTATATAAAATATCATAACTTACAAATAGCTTTGGATTAAGATTTTCGTTTTTTAAGGGATTGTCTCGAAGCTGTTTTCCATTCTTGATATTTTTATTAGAAACTGTTACATTAAATTTATCATAATTGTTATGATTATTTTTATCCTCTTCCATCCAATTTTTCTTGTTTAACTCATTATCCTCCTCTTCATTTAAATAATATTTAATATGATTAAATTCTTCTTCATTATCATATAAGAATTCTGAATGATTTAAAACTTTATTATTTATCTTTTTTTGAAATTTCCTATTTTTTATAACTTTCATATCTTCAATGTCTTCAATTGTAAGCTTTTCATTGAGTTTTTTATTCAAATCCGAAATAATTTTTTGATTTATTAGAATTTCAATTTCTTTATTATTAACAATATTTTCCAAGCAAAACTTTTGTTCTTTATAAAATATCAATTTTCCATGATTGTAAAAAGAATGTTTTTTAATATCTTCTAAAGTCGCTCTATCTCGAGGATTAGTAACCAGAATCTTTTTAATCATATCCTTTACATTATTAGTAATAAAATTAGGAAATTCATAATCACAATCAATAATTTTCTTAAATAGAACTTCATTTTTCTTATCTTCAAAAGGTAAGTAACCACAAGTCATTGCATATAAAATGATTCCAGTACTCCAAATATCAATTTTAATTCCTGAATATTTTTTTCCAAGCACCATTTCAGGAGCGGCATAGCAAGGTGAGCCACAGGGAGTTTTTAAAAGATTTCCATGCGAAAATTCATTCGATAAACCGAAATCAATTATTTTAATTATTTTCTCCTCTGTTAATAACAAATTTTCTGGCTTCAAATCTCTATGAACAATATTATTTTTGTGTAAGTATTCCATTCCATTGATGATTTGGTAAAAAAAATAACTTGCTTCTTGTTCGTTTAGTCTCCGTTTGTTTATTATATAGTTGAATAATTCCCCTCCTTTTGCATGTTCCATTATTATATAATACTTTTCTTCATCTTCTAAAATCTTTTTATTTTTTCTATTAATTATTAAATTTTATTTTTTCTCGTGAAAATCAAATTAATGATTATAATAATCAGCTAAATATTCATATTAGAATTTATATATGCAATTTTTTTATATTATTAAATCTTTAAAAAGATTTAATTTACTTCGAAAATTTTAACAACATTTAAATTGTTTAGACTTCCACTTATTTTCATTTCTCTCTCTATTCTAATAATATCATCTTTATCTATTATTTTATCTTTCTCAAGAATTTTAATGGCAACATTTTCATTTGTAGGAGTATGTTCTCCAATTTTTACTTTTCCAAATGTTCCCTTTCCAATGGTGTGCTTAATAAGATAATCTCCTATGCGTTTTTCATGCTTAGTTTGTTTTTTTTTTGCAGCTTCATCCATATTTTTAAATTTTTTTATTTTATGTTGAATAATTTATGAATTAATATTAGTTTTATTTTAATTGATAGAATTGATTTTTGATAAATTTTTCTATTTCTATTAATTTTTGAAATAATCATAAATAAACCAATTTCATGTATTAAGGTTAATTAAGAATTTAATAAAAACATTAAATAATTCTTTTAAAGTATTATATTTTAAGACATAAGAATGAGAAAAATATTTTATTCCATACATATTTTGGATCTTTATTATTTACAACAAATATTTAAAAATTTTAATAACTAATCAATTTTGAAATTCGGATAATTTCCATTAAAATTCTGTTAATTCAAAAGCCAGAAAAAATATACCATTCGAAAGAATTAATTTTTTATGAAGAAATTTTTTAATGTCTTTTCAAAATTAAAGAAAAAATTTTTAGAGAAAAGTCAAAAAGTCAAAACTTTATCTTTTTTAAACAAAGTTTATGGAAAAGGATCATAATTTATTATTTGTAAGAATTGAATGAAACATTTTATTTTTTTTATGGTTATTATGTTGAATCTTGACAATTATTATTGAAATATCACCTAAGCCAATAACAAAAAAAAGGACTTTCTCACCAATTGCAAATAATTCTTTGACTAGATTTTAGTTTTTGCTTTTTTACTTTAATAAATTTTGTTAATTTAATTGATTGAAAGCGTTATGTCAATATTGTAGCCCATTCATGCACACAATTTAGTATTTAGCTTTTAAGGCATAAATATCAAAAAAATAGATATTAGGTATTATTTATTCTAGGTTTACGTTACTTGTTGTTTTTAAATAATTCATTCTAAATAGCTTAGTGTATATATGCTTGATTTTAATTTATTTAAATTCTTTTTAGGTAAAATTTTAATTTTTGAAAAAATCATTGTATTATAAGAATGATGATTTAGTAAAGAACAAATTTCCTTCTCATCGCTGATTAATGATTTAGATGATTTTTAAAACTAAAACATTAACAAATAACTTTATTTTTCAATAAATGTTTTAGCTTGATATTTGAGAGAAAAATGATTCAAAATTATTAATCAGCAATAGTTAAAATTTATTCTTCACCAAATCTTTGTTAAACAAAGATCTATCATAGAAGAAATAGAAAAATGATAATTTAATAAAAAGCAGATAAATTCCAAATAAATTTTTTCTTTGATTACAAAATTGGAAAAAATAAATCATTGCTCAAAAAATTATTTTATACCAAAACTGATATTAATGAGCATTATTTTTCAACAAATTAAAGATATTTTATTCTTATCATTTAATCATTATCGCGTATAAGTATGAGATTTTCCGAAATCTTTTTAAATATAAATTGTTTTAAATAAACTATTCAAAAATTATTTTTTATTGTGTTATTTGATTCAATTTATTAATTGTAAATTGATAAGACACTTCAACACTTCTACTACAAAAATTGCATTTTAATTCATTATTTGAAGCCTGTTTATCCGAAGTATTTGCTGCTTGTGGATTCGTTTTCTGCTGCATTTTCTTTTTCGTTCCAGTAGTTTTTTGTTGAACATTTGATGGAGTATAAAAATTTTTTAAACTTCCTTCTCCTAAATTACAAAAATTATTTTTTAAGATGACTTGTAGATTATCTTTTTTGGAATCAAGGAAATATTTTAAGTAAATTACTCCGCTAAGTATTCCAATCACGAAAATGTTTAATATTATTACATAGAAATCATCGGTAAGAATACACAAGTTTCCAAGTTTTACTGATCTGTTGGTGCATTGGGACATTTTTCTTTTAGGCTTTTTTAATTTTACTTATTGTATAATAAATTTTACTAATTTTTTAAAATTTCAAAATAAACAAAAGTAAAATTTAACAATAAAATGATGTTAGATTTTTTTAAATTATTTATTTTTTTTCTAATTAATCATATTTTGTCTGTTTCAATTAAGATAATTGGTTTTTTTATATTGATATCGCGTTAATAATACTATATTTATATTAATTAAAGGAATTTAAATTTTTTTGAAGAAAAGTTTTTGAAATTTTTTTAATTAAATTTATTTATTTACTTAATATTTTTTAAAAAAAAATTGAAATAAACTAGATTTAAAATAATTTGATAAAAATCTGATCAATCTCATTTATTTCATTCTGCACTATTTCTATTTTTTCTCTCTGAGCAAGAGAAAGAATACGATAAAAGACATCAGCTGAATTATGATTCAAATTATCATTTATATTTGTAAACTTTAAATCATCTGACTTTTTCTTTTTCATATATTTCATAATATCTTTATCAATATCAGAGTATTTTTTATTTGATTTTAAATCATTATTAACCTTTGTTTCTTCTTCTCTTTTAAAACTTATTTTTGATTCTTCATTTGGATTCGATATAAATTCTTCATTTTGTTCCAAGAATTCATTAAAATCATTCAGGGCTTCAATTTTTTCATTTTCATGATCTTCCATTTCTTTTTCTTTATTTTCGTATTCATCTTCCTTCACTTGATCCTTCAATGAATAATTATTATCTTCCTCAAATAATTCTTGAATTTTTTCATCTAAAAAGTCTCCATTTTCAAAAATTTCTGACGGATCTATAGAATAATTGTGAGTAATAAACTCAAATATTTTAGAAGTATCATAATCATTTTGAAATAAAAATTCTTTAATATTTGTAATATTTGAACGGAATTCGTTCTCTTTTACTCTGACATCATTTTCAAGTTCTGAAATGATTTTAATAGATTGAAATGAATTAGATAAGTCTTTGTTAAAGAGAACAATACTTTTGCGGATTTTCAATTTTTGGTCTTGTAAATATAAATCTTTTTCAAACTAAAAGAAATTTCAAGAGTTAAATTTAAACATAGGCATATAAGGGATAAGTGTAATTAATGTTATTAAAATTATTGCTTTTAATCCATTTTATATGATTATATACAATTAAAAGAAAATATTAAATATAATTATCTGTTTACTTTTTCCCGAATTTCTAAATAATCTTGTAAATTATAATCTAGTTTTTCCCAATGTTTGAGGTTTTTAAATTGTTTTTTTTTAATACTAAAATTTTCAATAGATTTTGCAGGAGGCTTAGTATCCAAATAAACATCATCATCAATTTCAAAATTAACTTTTTTATATTTATTACGATTTTTTTTCCGAGCTTTCTTGAATAAATTTGTTTCAAAAGCTTTTTCCAAATTTTCTGAATTTTCAAATTCTAAATCTAATTTATTTTTTAAGTTTGAAAAAGCAATCTTTTTAGGTATATCAGAATTATTATTTATTAAATCATCTAAATTCCCTTCTATTTTATTTAAATTAATTTCTTCATCTTGGATATTTTCTCCATCTTCAGCATGGAATATATTATCAATATTTTTGAAATTTTCATTATTATCATAGAGAATATTAAGAAAGTATTGATTTAAGTTTTTATTAAACATTTCATCTTCTATGTTCGATTTATCCACCAAACCATTTATTAAGTGATTCCCAGAATTTAGAAATCGCGAATTTGAATCTAGATTATTTACAGAAGAAGATTTTCCGATTATAGAATCTTTGGCTCTTAAAGCATCGACTTTATTGTTAGAAGTTTCATATTCGATATCAAAAATATTTGGCATCTTCGAAGGTGTTTGCACTTTATCAAAATTAGTAATATTGAGTTTCGTTAGGCTATTTGAAAGTTGAGAATTTAATTCAGAAATGTCAAACAAATTGAAGATCTTTTTTGTGTTGTTGTTTTCCATGCTAAAATCTCTAATCGACTTTGAATTTGTATTTAGATTCAAATTTGTTGATAAAAACATCTCATCATAATGACTTTCGATATTATCATTTATAATATTATCATTAGTCAAACCAAGATTCTTTTTTTCTTTTGTTGTTTTTAATTTGCTTTTTTCTTTTTCATAATTTTGCAAATTATTTGTTAAACTATTATTATTTTTAATCTTATCATCCTTTATTTTTTCAGCTTTTAAAGTCTTTTTGTCTTTATTTACTTTTACCATGTTTTCAAGTTCATCATAATAAAGTTTTATTTTTTTTTCATAGATTTTACATAAACCTAAAATCAAATGACCGCATGATTTTATTGTGATGTCCTCATTTTCTATAAAGGATTTGATTGTTTCTATTGCGTCAGAAATATTTATTGAATTCATTATAACTTTACTAACTGGTTTAGAATTAAATCCTATAAAATATAAATTTTTAAGGTAATTATTCTTAGCAATAATTTCAGAGCTTGTTGTCACTTTGAAGTCTTTTTCAAGTTTCAAATTTTGATGATTTATTAAGCAATCCTCATCCTTGTCTTTGGATTTTATAGGCATCTTTAGAATAAATGTAATTTGAAAATTATCTTATAAATTTATTTGATTTATTTTAATTTTAGCTGTTTATTGACAATTATTGGGAATT
>Ga0194116_10006130_pt1 | contig 12931 bp, 15 predicted proteins | sample TA2MahsurfametaG_4_FD_148617 | JGI IMG/M metagenome (GOLD analysis project Ga0194116, IMG submission 148617) | Freshwater microbial communities from Lake Tanganyika, Tanzania - TA2015008 Mahale S9 surface | ecosystem: Environmental > Aquatic > Freshwater > Lake | place: Tanzania: Lake... | reverse complement strand
AAATAAAAGCATTATTATTAAAAGACAAAGAAATGAATAGATTTTTATCAGATAAAAAATTGTAAAATTAATAAAAATAAAAATTAAATAATTCCAATGTCAATTCAAGTAAAATTAAAGTTTATTAAAAAAAAATTTAATTTTCAAATAAAAAATTCATAAAGAAAATTATAACTAATAATATGTCTGGAGAGGATTTAATGAATTTGGAAAATTTTGATTTTACAAATAAACGGGAAAAACTTAGTAGGTAAAAAGATCATTTATTAAATTTAGCCCTCGTTCTATTCAAGCTTTGAAATCTCTGGGATTCGATCTTAACAAATTATACCAAATAAGTCTCAAAGAATTTTTAAATAATAATCCTGATATAAGAGTTATGGAAAGCGAAATCCAATTAAAGAGATATCAACATCATGAGAATAAAAGATTAGAAAAGATTACTAAAGCTATTGAGAGAAGAAAAGATATAATAGCTAATCCAGATATGTTTAAAGTAAAGCACAGAATTTATTAATAAAAACTATAAATAATAATTTTAAATTATTAGTTACATTTTAAAAATTCTAGATTAGAGTTAATTTATCAGGTTTAATTAATTTTTTAATAAAAATTTTATCATTTAATTTGAATCATTAAGTCAAGAATCCTTCCTGAAGAATCAAGAACTGCAACTTCATTTGGATTTTTCAGTCCAACATTAAATTTAACCAGAAAAGAAGACAGTAAGAAATTTGAGAGAAGAAAAAACAGACAAGTAATCTTTTTTTTGTGAATTTAACTCTAATGAAATAATCGACAAAAACTTTTTCTAGTGAATTTTTTATTAAATTTAGCTTTATGATTTGCAAAGTCTAATTGAAACAGAATTAATGATGGCTACTATTCAGAAAAGAAATGATAAAAAATTCCAAGAAATTCTGCAAAAAGAAGAACAAATAAGGAAAGAAAAATTCTTAAAAAGTATGGAACTAAAAAGAAAGCGACAGGAAAAAGATATTGATATTGAAAAAAAATTTAAAGAAGAGGAAGAATTATTTGAAAAAATGGTTCAAGAAAAACAAGAAGAAGAGAGAAGAAAAGAACTTGTTGAATTAAAAAGAAGAGAATTGGAAGAAAAACTATCGCAAGAACGTCAAATCAAAAAGAAGATTAAAGAAGAAGAAGCGAAAAAAATGTTTGAAAAAAATCTTGAAAATCATTTGAAAACTTTAGAAGAAAAGCAAAAATCTACACTTATAAAAGAATCTAAAACAAAAAAAATTATTGAAGAGCAAAGATATGAAAATGTTTTAAAAGCAAAAGAAATTGCTGAGAAGGCTAAGCAAAAAGTGGATGTTGCGATGCAAACACATGAAGAAAAGCATAGACAAATTAAAGAAGTAATATAAATTTTATTGATTAATTTTTTTTTGTTTAAAAACAATATATATGAAAAGGATTTTTAAAAAATGAATTTATATAAAAATAGGAATTCTTGTCAAGACAAAAGTTTGTCGAAGAAAGGAAAAAGAAATGTGAGATGGAAAAATTTTATCATACACAAAAACATATTGATATTCACAAAAAAAAGGAGGAAGATATTTTAAAAGTTTTGGTATTTATATATAAAATTTGAAACTTTAATAAAAACCGAATTTTAGAGTGAATAAAACAAATATTTGTTTTAATTATATAAACTTTTCATCAGAAAAAAAATGAAGAATTAGAACAGAAAAGAATAGAAGAATTTAATAAAAGACAAGAGAATATAGAAATAAGAATAAAAGAAAAGCACAATGATATGAGAAGGACGATGAGCGAAAAAATTATTAAGCACCATAAAAAAGAAGAATTTGTGGTAAATAAACTAACACAATTTGAAATGCTAAAAGAAGAGTGTAATAAAAAAATAAAGGAGAGGATTCAAACTGTAGAAGAAAAGGTAAAACTTTATTCTCAAAAAATATATATAAATTACTTTCAATTATATAAGATTAATTTTATATACTATTTTAAATATATTGAAGAGTTTAATTATCCATAGGTTCATATTAGAAAACAACAAACTTATAAAGAGATGATAATGAAATTTAATAATTTACAGCTGAAAAGAGAAGATAATCTCGAAAGATTTATTTCGAATGAAAAAGCCACTGAGTATTCTAGAGAGAAGAGGTTAGCAATGCTATTGGAAAGATTTAGAAAAATTGAAGAGATGAAGTATACAAAAAATAACTCTAAAATTTAAAATTTAACTTTTCATTTTAAAAATAGAATTCAAAATCAAATGAATATGGAAGAAAAAAGAAGGAAAGATGAGCTACTTAAAACAAAGAAATATAAAATGCTTGAAAAATTCGAGAAGATTGCTCAGAAAGCAAGATTTAATAAAGATGAATTTTACAGAGAAATTTTTACCCCGAATTCATTGGCTTTACTATGTATAAATATTAACTTTATTAATTTTCATAAAATTTGCAAAAAAATCACTTAAAATTTTTTAACTATTAATCCAAAGGTTCTTCTACAAGTCAAGAATTTTTCTCTTCAACAAAAATGTTTAAATCATCCGACAATTTTAATACTGATTTAGAGCAGGAAAGTGAATTAAATAATGATGGCCCTACCGCAGATAAAAACGATAAAAAAGATAAAGTTTTTATTCAAGATGCTGCAAATTTAGACATTACTAGTGGAATAAAATACAATGATGAAAGTGAAGCTAATTATCCAAACCAAGGAAATTTGGAAGAAAAAAGAATAATGAGTATAGAAGAAGTTCAATCCTTAATTGATAATAAAAAATCTGAATTGGATATTAAAGTTTACGACTCTATTACTCGACATCAAGTTGAGGAAAAAAAAATAGAAGAATTATATAACAATGAAACCGATGAAGGACAAAAAGCGATTCTGCTAGCAAAGCTTGAAGAAGAGATTAAAAAGAATGAAAAAAATCTTGCAAATTTAAAAGAGTAATTCATTAATCTATTTCTTTAAAACTTTAAAAACTTTTTAAAATGAGATATTTAAATAATAATTTTTCGTCAATTAAAAATATTAAAATTTTTAATCCAATTTTAGAAATAATATAAAGATTCTTGAAGAGTATTCAGAAAATCTTAGAAAAGAAAACAATATTTGAAAACAAACTTTATAAGAGTTATAAAATTAATATTGAGTTAAAACAGATAATTATTGTTTAAACTTAATAAAAATTAATTTATTAGTTATATTTATGAGATAGAATTTATAAGAAATAGCAAATAGGTATTTACTTCTTTTATTTTTTAAAATGAGTTACAAATTCAAAAATTTCTATAGTAAATTAGAAAACAACGATAAAATTATATTTCCTTTAATATTAAATGAAAAGTTAAATTACTATTATTTAATATGACTTAAATGGTCTGCTTTTAGGTTTTATAGATTAAAGAGTCTGGAGTAATTTGATATTTTATAAAATAAAATATTTAATATATGAATTGATTCAGCCAATTATTTCTTTTTTAGAGAGAAAACAATTTTTGTGTGATGAAAGTGTTATATCATATTTATTAATAAATATAAAAAAATCATAAAAACTTTTGAAATACAAACATATAATTAATTAAAAAATCAAAAAAAATTTAATTTAGAAATGGTTAATTCAGGATTAACTATACCGCATTCTAATGTTGAGACACATACAGTTAGAATGATAGATTTTGGTTTACTTAATCCAGAGGATATTGTAAAATTTATGATTTAATGGCTTTTTTAGCAAAAAATGTCAGTATGTAAAATAGAACAAGTTCAAATTACTGATCCAGAAGGTAACCCAATGGAAGGGGGAATCAATGATTTGCGAATGGGAACTGTTGATAAAAGTTTAAATTGTAAAACTTGTGGATCAAATTTTGCTGATTGCACTGGTCATTTTGGTCATATCGAATTAGTAAAACCAGTTTATCATGTTGGATTTATTGAAGTATGTAGGAAAATTCTTAGATGTATTTGCTTTAATTGTTCGAAATTATTAGCTGCAAAGGATTCTAAATATAAAGAGGCTATTAGAAATAAAAATCCAAAAAAAAGACAAAATTCAATGTATAACATTTGTAAAAATATTAAGACATGTAAGATGAAAGGAGAAAATAATGTAAGAAAATAAAAATTATTAATTAATCATAGAAGATATTTTCTTCCTATTTCAATCTTTACCATAATTTTTTTTTAAATTTTATATGAACATATTTTTTAAAATATATAATTTGGATTATTGATTATTTATATTCTAATATCTAATTTTAGTGAAATTCTTAAATTTTTTCTAATAATGAAGATGAATTAGTAATAAATTTTACTAAATTTAACTTACTTTTTCTTTTTTTAATGAAATATCCGAAGTTCTGATTTGAGTTATTTAAAACTTTAAATATATTTATTTTTCAAATAAAGGAGGATGATCAATCAACTGGTAATACATCTGAAAAGTCAGATTTCATATTACATGATGGGTGTGGATATTCTCAGCCTAATTATAAAAAAGATAAAAATGATCCTCTTCGAATTGTAATCGAATTTCCTGATAATAATGAAGATTCTCCAGACAGGAATAGAATTTTATCTCCAGAAGAATGTTTAAGAATTTTCAAAAAAATCAGCAAAGAGGATTGTTATGCATTAGGTTTTGATCCTCAGCGTGCGAGGCCAGATTGGATGATTATAACTTATCTAGCAGTTTGCCCACCTCAAGTTAGACCCAGTGTTTCAGTTGACGCAACTCTTAGAAGCGAAGATGACTTGACTTTTCAATATATTCAAATTTTAAAAGCAAATACACTTCTTAAAAAACAAGAAGATAGTGGAGCTGCAGGTCATATAATAATGGAAACCACTACTCTTCTGCAGTTTTATGTAGCAACATTAATGAATAATGAAATTAGTAGTGGACAATCACAACAGAAATCTGGAAGGCCAATAAAAGCAATATCAACTAGACTTAAAGGTAAGGAAGGAAGGCTTAGAGGAAATCTTATGGGAAAAAGAGTCGATTTTTCAGCAAGAAGCGTTATTACTCCTGACCCTAATTTATCACTTGATGAATTAGGTGTTCCTTTTTCAATAGCCATGAATTTAACATTTCCAGAATATGTGACTCCGCTTAATATTGATTTTATGAGGAAGCTTATAGAAAATGGGCCAACTGAATGGCCAGGAGCCAAATATATTGTAAGAGATGATGGAATTAGAATCGATTTAAGATATTTAAAGTATATTTATCAAATTTGCTTTGTTTTTTATTTAACTATAGAGTTTTCCAGAAATAATGATCTCTAAACAAAGATCTTTTTGAATAATAATCTCTTATAAATTATTATATATTTAAAATCGATAAAATTTATTTTATTAATCGAAAGGATAAAGTAAAATTAAAATAGAAAACGTTCTGATTTACATCTAGCATACGGATATATTGTAGAAAGACATATGCAAAATGGAGATTTAGTATTATTCAATCGTCAACCAAGCTTGCATAAGATGTCAATTATGGGGCATAGAGTGAGAGTCTTACCATATTCAACATTTAAGCTCAATCTTTCTGTAACAACACCATATAATGCAGATTTCGACGGCGATGAGATGAACATGCATTTACCTCAATCGATGGAGACAAAGGCGGAAATACTTGAAATAATGCATGTTCCAAAACAAATAGTTTCTCCACAATCTAATAAACCTGTTATGGGTATTGTCCAAGACTCTTTGATTGGAGTAAAGCTCTTCACTCATAGGGATAACTTTATTGGTATAGATGCTTTAATGAATTTAATTATGTGGATAACAGATTTCAATGGAGAAATTCCAATGCCAGCAATTTTAAAACCTAAACCATTATGGACTGGAAAGCAAATATTTTCAATGATTCTTCCTCATATAAATTTAGTGAGATTTACTTCTAATCATGATGATAAAAGTGAAAAATTTATGAATATAAATGATACAAAAGTTCTTATAGAAAAAGGTGAATTGATAATGGGAATTGTTTGTAAACGTACAGTAGGTAATGCAGCTGGAGGTCTTATTCATTGTATTTGGAATGAATACGGGCCTCACAAAACTATGTGGTTTTTAAATCATACTCAAAGAATTGTTAATCAGTGGTTATTATTAAGCGGTTTTACTGTTGGTATCTCGGATACAATTTCTGATGAAGACACAAATAGGAAAATCCGTGAAACAATGGAGGAAGCGAAAGAAAAAGTATTATAAATTGTTTATTTGTTATAAATTCAAATTAATATTATATTGTATATTAATATTTCTTAATTTAATTTATCAAAAAACAACTTGGTAAAATCATTAGTGTAAAAATATACTTGTTGAAGCACAAAAAGGAAATCTTGAATGTCAACCAGGTAAATCAATGGTAGAGTCTTTTGAAGCTAAAGTAAATTCTGCTCTTAATGATGCTAGAGATACTGCAGGAAGATATGTACAGGGATCACTTAAATCAAATAATCATTTGAAAAATATGGTTATTGCTGGTTCCAAAGGAAATGTAACTAATATCTCGCAAATTATTGCCTGTGTCGGACAACAAAATGTAGAAGGAAAGCGAATTCCTTTCTCATTTAATAAAAGAACTCTACCTCATTTTACAAAAGATGATTATGGGCCCGAATCGAGAGGCTTTGTTGAAAATAGTTATTTATCAGGTTTAACTCCTCAAGAATTTTTCTTCCATGCTATGGGAGGAAGAGAGGGATTGATTGATACTGCAGTCAAAACATCTGAAACTGGTTATATTCAGAGAAGACTTGTAAAAGCTTTAGAAGATGTTATGGTAAAATATGATGGAACTGTTCGTAATTCAATTGGACATGTTATTCAATTTATTTATGGGGAAGACGGAATGGCAGGTGAATTAATTGAAGACCAAAAGCTAGATACTTTATTATTAGATGATAATAAGCTTTCACAAAGATATAAATTTTTTGAAGATGATAATCAACCCTTGGATAAAATTGCTAATGAACTTGAAAAATATATGGATTCAAATATTGTTTATGATATAATTTATTCAGAGGATTTCCCTAATATAAAAATAGAATTAGATCGAGAATTTGAAACTATTAAAAAGAATAGAGATGAAATGCGTAATTTTGTTTTCAAAAGTGGAGATGATAAGCAGCATTTTCCAGTAAATATTCCTCGTATTATTTGGAACGCAAAAAAAAACTTTGGAATCAATAATCAATCCAAATCGGATTTACATCCTCTTGAAATTTTGAATAAAATAGAAAATTTGAAAAGGCAACTTATTTTAGTTAAAGGGAATGATACTTTAAGCGTCGAAGCACAGGAAAATTCAACAAAATTATTTTATTGTATTTTACATTATAATTTGTGCTGTAAGAGAATAATAATAAATGATAGAATTTCTTCAAAAGCATTTGATTGGATAATTGGTGAAATTGAAAATAGATTCTTCCAATCAATAGCGAGGCCTGGAGAAATGGTTGGTTCTATTGCTGCTCAAAGTATTGGAGAACCAGCTACCCAAATGACGCTAAATACATTCCATTTTGCTGGTGTATCTTCAAAAAATGTGACTTTGGGTGTGCCAAGATTGAAAGAAGTTATTAATGTTGCCAAACGATTAAAAACTCCTTCTATGACTATTTTTCTAAAAAAGGATTATGCAAGTATGGAAACTTATGCAAAACATCTTCAAACTAACATAGAACATACTACTATGATGAATGTTACTGTAAGATCAGAAATTTATTACGATCCTGATATAAGAAATACAATTATTGAAGAAGATGCAGATATGGTTGAAATTGAAATGAAATTGAAATATCCTGAAGATGATAATGATACAATAAACAGAATTTCCCCATGGTTATTGAGAATTGAATTGGATTCGAATTCATTAATTGATAAAAATGTAAATTTTTTGATAATTATTATTTTTATCACATTTAAATTAAAAATGTAGATAATTTTTTTATAATCAATATAAATGAAGATTTATTTTAATTTAATTATATTGTTTTTTAAACAATATCTGTTTATAAAATTGAATTTTCATGAAAAAATTAGCTTACAATGTCAAACATTACTGACATGATTGAAAACAATTATACTGATTTAGACATAAATTCTTCAGATGAAAACGCAAACAAGCTTATTATGCGCATAAGACTCATACATAATCCTAGTAATGTAAAGCTCTCTCGTCAAGAAATTTTTTCAGAAGATATACTGAAAAATTTAGAAAGCGCTATTTTAAAAGATTTATCTTTAAAGGGAATACCACAAATAAAAAAAGTCTATGTAAAACAAGCAAAGCGCCAATATTTTGATTCTCAAAATGGAGCTTTTGTTTCAGATAAAACAAAAGAATGGGTTATTGAAACCGATGGCACGAATTTATTTGAAGTTTTCAGGTTGGCCGAAGTGGACTTTACAAGAACAATTTCAAATGATATTAACGAGATTTATGATTGTTTAGGAGTTGAAGCAGTCAGAAAAGCTTTAATAAATGAATTGCGTGCTGTTTTGCGTCCTTATGATGTTTACGTAAATTATCGTCATATTGCAATATTATGTGATGTTATGACTCAAAGGGGAATTCTTACAGCTATTACTAGACATGGTATAAATAGAGTTGAGCTAGGTCCTTTACGTAAATGCTCATTTGAGGAAACTGTTGAAATATTACTCGAAGCAGGATTATTTAGTGAAACTGATCATTTGAGTGGTATTACAGAAAATATTATGGTTGGTCAGCTCGCACCTTTTGGAACTGGTAGCTTCGATTTATTATTAGATATTAATAAAGTTCTATCTGCGAAAATAAATGAAGAAAATAAAATCGATTTAGAAGATGAGATGAATATTGGAACACCTATAATAGGTAACTCACCAATGCAGACTCCGTTTATGCCTACTCCAATGATGGGAAATCAAACTACATACTCAACAATGACACCTGGAGGCCAAAGAATTATGCCTAATTTTACACCAATACCCGATGGCGGAAGATCTCCAAATATGTTTGGAATGCGACAAGTGAATTATATAGGAAATATTACAACTCCAAACCCTTATATTATGACGCCTAGAAATATAAACTCACCTGGCGGACAATCAGATTTCCCAGGATACTCACCTGAAGATTTTGAAGGAGGTCAGGATTATACAAATTCAGGATATCCATTCTATAATAATCCAATTAGCATTAAATCACCAGAGATTTCTCAAGGAACTGGTTATTCACCGGTAAATTCAACTATTAGGTCTCCTATAATAGGTACATCATATCGAGAATCACCGAATCATGTTTCTTTCCATAGATTAAATAATAGTTATCATCAAACTACTTCACCTGGTAAAACTAAATTTTAATTAATATAATTAAATATCTTTAACAATTATTTTTCTTAAATAAATATATACTTATACTTTGAATTGCAAATATTAATTGATAAATTAATAATTAATTTTATATTTTTCTTAATTTTTTAAAAATAGTTGCACATGTTGATTCATCTGTTGGAACCTACTCTCCAAGCAGAGTTGTTAATTATTCAATTAAATCTGGAAATTATTCTGGTAAAACATCTTCTCCTAATATTGTTGGATCGGCGAGTATAAATAGTTCACAAAATTATTCTCCAAGATCCCCTACTTATAATCCAAAAAGTCCTAGTTATAACATCCTTCAATCAAGTAAGAAAATCATATTTTTTCAAAGTTTTTTTGAATTTTACCTTTATTTTATTAAATTCATAATTTATTTAAATAATAGCTTATTCTCACAATTCTCCTTATTATAATAATTATTTACCTGGATCACAAGCTTACAATGAAAATAATTCTCCTATTCACAGTGATGATGAAGATGAGGAGAAGTAAACAAATTATTTTATTGATTATATTTAAATTAAAATAATTAAGTAAAATTAAAATTCTTGATAGATTTATTATATAAATGGATTTGATTTTTTTGGAAATTAAAATATGATAAATTATAATTATAATTTAATTTAATGAAAAATTTTTTCACTCATTTAAATTTTTAGAAATTATAAATTAAAAAATAAAGTTCTGAAAATATAGATAAATGATTTTTTTAAATATTTATTCAAGTAGTGATGCAATAAATTAAACATATGAATCTTTTAAAATAAATAAATTTTTGAAAAAGATTTTGTTTTATTTTATTTTAAATAAAGACTCATTTTCTAATGAGTGCCTATTTATTTTATGATAAATATTTTAATAAAAATTAATAATCTATTTTTCAGATTTTTCTTTAATTGGAGCCTCAAACAGTGGATATTTAGTTAAAACATTCTCCCAAGTATCAACAAAATTAACAATATCTCTTAAAACAGATCCGACATCATTGATCTAAAATTTAATTAATTAAAATAACAAAATTTTTTACTGGAATTCTTATTTGCTTCATAGTATTAATTTCTCTTAAAGTCACTGTTTGATCTGTAGGAGTTTGGTCATCAATAGTAATTCCAAATGGAATACCAATTTCGTCAGTTCTTGCATATCTTCTACCTATTGAATCACTAATATCATCAATTTTATAGCTTATTGAATTAGAAACAAGAATTTTTCCTAAGATGAATTAAATAAAACAAAATTCTTTAAAAATGATATTTATAAAAATTTTTTATTATTAATTTATCTTACTAACTGGTTCAACAAATTTTAACATTTCTTCGGTATGGATTAAAGGCAATACTGAAACTTTATAAGGAGCAACAACAGGGGGGAATTTGAATAAAGTTCTTTTTTCATCTTTTTCTCTAATGCCAAAACAATGCTCAAGGACGCAATAAACGATTCTTCCTATTCCAAAAGAAGGTTCAATAACTCCTGGAACGAATTTTTCTTCTGTTACATTTATTTCGGCTCTTTCAAATTTCACATGAGCTTCAGAAAGAACAACTTCATTTTCTTCAATATTTACTTTTATAGTTTTATTGTTTGTTTCAAATTCAGTGACTAATTTTTCTTTGTCTTCATCAGTTAATGCTTCTAAAAATGCTACAATTGCTTTATTTTTCTCTTTGAATTCTTTGTATATAGGGCCCTTTAATTAATTATGCTTTAATTCATAAATAATAAAAATCAATTTATTTAAATTCTAAAATTAAATTTTTATCTTAAAATAATTGATCATTACATTTGAAGAATTACAAATAATATATTTACTTTATTTAAAACAACTCTAACAATCTTTTTAACAATAGGTTTTGGTAATAATCTTGATGCACTCAATTCAACTCCTGAAACTTTACTATGAGCAGATAAATCATAGCAAGTTCTATCAGCATGTCCAGCCACTTCAATCCATCCATAAGAAGTTTCTACTTCAGCATCCCAACAGTCAGAAGCATAATGAGCCATTTCTTTCTCTGTGTGCTGTCTAAATCTTATTCCAGAGGGAGAAATACCAATTCTAGTTAGGAAAATATAAGTTCTCGCAAGGAAATATGCTAATGTTTCATTATCTATTGTCTTTTGTTTAACTGCATTTTCCAAAGTTAAATCATTTATAACTCCTGATCCATCCTTTTGATTTTTTCCACTCCAAAGAGGTAACTTCATATCTTTAATAGTATCGAATTTTTTATGGTTTTTATTTGATGGATCTACGTAATGTTCAATTTCAGCCATTGTGAATTCTCTTACTCTCAGCAATCCAGATCTTGGTGAAATCTCGTTTCTAAATCCTAATCCAATTGAGGCTGAAGCAAATGGAATCTTTCCTCCGTTGAATTCCAAAAGTTTTCTGAAATTGACGAAATGTCCTTGTGCAGTTTCAGGTCTTAAATAACCTTTTATAGCTCCCTGAGGACCAATCGGCGTATCGAACATTAAATTAAATTTGTAAGCAGGTAGTAAATCATTATTTGTATCAGGTGCTTTAATTTTATATTTAATTATAACTTCGTCTAATTCTTTTTCTTCCATTTTATCGACATCTGTATATAATTTATCTAATTCAGCTAATTCAGATTCTTTTAAATTTTTCTTTTTGCTTTTGGTTTTATCTATGAATTCTTGTATTAATTTATCTGCTCTATAGCATGTACCAGTTTTTGAATCTTTTACACAGTAATCAGTAAATCTGTCTACATGACCCTATAATTTGAAGAAGGTTTATTATTAAATTTAAGAAACAAGGTACTTATAAAAAATTATTTATTTCTATTGAATTAAGATTTTATTAATTAAAATAAGGAATCCATTTAATAAAATATTTTTCTTTTTTTCTCAAAATCTGTCTTTTAAAAAACGTAAAATAAAAAATTAATTTTTTCATTTATAGAATATATCAATATTATTATTTCGAAATAAAGATCAATTTTTTATTTTTTGAAAACAAAAGAAAAATTATTGAATATAAACTAATATAAATCTTAAAATACTGATGTTTTTAAGACTATTTCAGGTGTTAAGTTTGTAGCACATATTTCAAGCATGTTTTCTTCTAAAATAAAATGTTCTCTAAAATACATTTCAACATTATTTTTCAAGGCGCAACCAGTTGGTCCATAATCATATAAACCAGCGACTCCATTATAAATTTCAAAACTGGGAATTACAAAAAATCTTCTTCTCATAACATTTTCAAGCTTTTCTCTGTTATATTTTTCAACTAAATTGACAGCTAAGTATTTAAAATATTATTCTACCCTTTTTTTTTCCTTCCATTAGAAAATAAATATAAATTTAAAATAATGTATTTGTAATTCAAATATATATTCATTTAAAATAAAATTAGCTTCTCAATTTAATTTTGTATTTTTTTAAGAAAACTTATTTAAAACATTAGGAGATTTTTATTTATATTATAAAAAGAATAATTCATAATAAAAATGGGGATTGGGGATTGGGGATTGGGGATTGGGGATTGGGGATTGGGCCA
>Ga0194116_10006128_pt1 | contig 12935 bp, 21 predicted proteins | sample TA2MahsurfametaG_4_FD_148617 | JGI IMG/M metagenome (GOLD analysis project Ga0194116, IMG submission 148617) | Freshwater microbial communities from Lake Tanganyika, Tanzania - TA2015008 Mahale S9 surface | ecosystem: Environmental > Aquatic > Freshwater > Lake | place: Tanzania: Lake... | reverse complement strand
GAGGCCGATGAGGCCATAACGCTCCACGATGGCGGCCTGACGGCTTCTGCGGGCTCCTATGGCCTTGCAGGGCAGGATGCAGCGGATTACCCCGCAATGCCTGCTGTAGAGGCTCCTAGCGCCGAGTTGGCGCTATCGGCTGGTGTACGCGCCTGCATGACCGCTGCCAGCACCGATGCAAGCAAAGCCCTGCTGCAAGGCATCCACCTCGCCAATGGCCACATGGAAGCCACTGACGGGCACCGCCTCATGCGCTATGCCATTGACCTGCCCGATGGCATTGACCTAGTCCTACCCGCCAGCACCATGCGGCTGCTGCAGGATCACACCGTCACCATCGCTCACGCTGGTGGCCAAGCCGTCATCACCACCGACGATGGCATCACCATCTACAGCCGCATCCTTGACGGCACCTACCCCGACGTAACCAAGCTGATCCCTGCAGACTTCAAGCACGCCATCACCCTTGATCGGCACCGCTTCACCCGTGCGCTAGAGCGTATTGCAATCATCGCGGAAGCGCACAACAGCATCGTCAAACTTGAAGCCACAGGTGGCACCATTGCCATCACCGCCGAAGCGGACGCCAATAACGGCAAGGAGCTGCTAGCCGTACAAGGCACCGGCATTGGCACTTGGGCTTTCAACGTCCACTACCTGCTCGATGGCCTCAAGGCCATGCGCGGCTACGAGCAGGTCACGCTGTCAGCTAATACGGCAACCACACCTGTGGTGCTGACACCTACTGGTGTGGATGGTGTAACGTATCTTGTAATGCCTGTTCAGGTACGTGGGTAAAAAGAGCACTAATGTGGAGATCGACGAGCGGGTAAATACCGTTTACGATCTCCTTTTGCGTGCTTACAGCAGAACCCAAATTCTTCGATATGCCGCAGAAACTTGGAACGTATCTGAGCGGCAGGCCGAGTTATACACGTCTCGCGCACGTCAGCTCATGCGGCTTGATGCTGAGATAGAGCGCCCGCAATGGCTGGTTGCTGCTATCGCTCGGCTTCAAGAATATGAACGGCGTGCTTCTGATAAAGACCAGATCAGCATTGCCTTGAAAGCCTTAGAAGACCAGGCCAAGCTGCTGCGGTTTGAGATGTCATGACCCTACTCGCCGGCATCTGCGAACCCGGCAGCCTGCTTGGGTTTATGGATGTTGCAACGCAGGAAGACACAGGCGCATTGCTAGACCGCATCCGCTCTGACCTGCATCCAGGCCAGCTTGAGTTTGTGGATGACACCGCAACGCAGATTCTTGGCATCAGTGCCGGCTATGGCGCCGGCAAGACCCGTGCGCTATGCGCTAAGGCGGTGATGCTTGCCGCGGCCAATGAGGGCTTTATTGGCGCCGTGATGGAACCAACCGGCCCGCTGATCCGCGACATCTGGCAGAACGACTTCGAGCAGTTCCTTGAGGCGTACGACATCCCGTACACCTTCCGCGCTAGCCCGTTGCCGGAGTACATGCTGCACCTGCCAGGCGGCGACACCAAGATCCTGTGCCGCAGCTTTGAGAACTGGTCACGCATCATCGGCCTCAACTTGGCATGGGTGCTTGCTGATGAGATCGACACCGTGACGCCATCCATCGCCAACAAGGCATTTCCGAAGATCCTTGGCCGCTTGCGTGCTGGTAACGTGCGGCAGTTTGGCGCTGCATCGACACCAGAAGGCTTCCGGTGGATGTGGAATACCTTCGGCAGTGATGAAGCTAAATCACGGCCAGACCGGCATCTGATCAAGATGCGCACTGCCGACAACCCACACCTGCCGCCGGACTTCATCGAGCGGCTGGAGGCCAATTACGACCCAAGCCTGCTGCGGGCATATCTGGACGGTGAGTTTGTCAACCTGACCACCGGGCAGGTGTATGACCGCTTTGATCGCAGCAAGCATGTCACTAACGAGCCACCAGATACCGACCGCGAGCCGCTCAGGATTGGCGTTGACTTCAACGTCGGCAACATGTCAGCCGTCATCGCCGTAAGGCTCGGCAGCAACCTGCTGGTCATTGATGAGATCAGCGGTGCGCATGACACTGACGCACTGGCGCAGGAGATCATCAGGCGGTATCCGCATCGGCGCATGTACGCCTACCCAGATGCCAGCGGCGGCAACCGCAGCACCAATGCAAGCCAAACGGACGTTCAGATCCTGGAGTCCTACGGCATGTCCAACCAGTCGCCACGGGCTAATCCACCAGTGCGTGACCGCGTGGCAGCAGTGCAGGCGCTATTGGAAAATGGCAAGGGTCAAGTGCGGCTGCAAGTGGCAGAGCGCTGCAAACGGCTGATCGAATGCCTTGAGCTGCAAAGCTACACCGACAAAGGCGAACCCGATAAGGACGCCGGCTTTGACCATATGAATGACGCGCTCGGCTACTTGGTGTGGCGTGAGTTCAACCCGTTGCACGCTGGCGCTGGACGATCGACAGGCATTAGGTTATATTGACGACGCCCAGCAATTCCATACCAAATGCTGACCGGATCTGAACTGCTCGCTAAAGTCAAGGAACTTGGCGACGTTAATAAATCTGACCTCGTGCGTGAATGCGGCTACGTCAAAGGCGATAAGCTCTGCTTTACGCAGTTCTATGAAGCGCTACTTGAAGCCAAAGGCGTTGAGCTGTCACCCGCCAAAAAGCTAGGCCGTAAGCTCAGCCATCGCGCCAAGGTGCAATTCAACGGCAACCTGATGGTTGGCTCTGCCTACGTCGAGCAGCTTGGCTTCAAGCCTGGCGCTGAGTTTGAAATCAAACTAGGCCGTAACAGCATCACGCTGGTAGCTGCTTAAACTGTTGGCATCGCAGGCGGCCTAATGTACACCGGCTATAACTTCTACGATAGGCCGCTTGCTCAACGGCAGGTCACAAAGGTCAATGACCCTAATACGGCTTGGTACGCCCAAGAGCCGCATTGGATCTTGATTGAAGACCTGCTGCAAGGCACCTATGGGATGCGCCGCAAGCATCGGCGTTACCTGCCGCAAGAACCACGCGAGCTGGACGAGTCCTATGACAACCGCCTAGCGCGTAGCGTGGTGCCGCCGTATTACGCACGCCTTGAGCGGATGCTGGCGGGGATGCTGACTCGCAAACCCGTAAGGCTTGACGACACATCAGACACCATCCGCGAGCAGTTGTTTGATGTCAACCTGATGGGTGATGACCTCAATGTTTGGACCTATGAAACCACCCGCAAAATGGTCCGTTATGGCCACATTGGTACATTGGTGGATGCACCTGCTGATGGCGGTAGACCCTATTGGGTGACATACACGCCAAAACAGATTTTAGGTTGGCGATCTGAACTGCAAGATGGCCAGCAGAGGCTGACGCAACTGCGGCTGCTGGAATCAACCATTGTGCCTGATGGCGAATACGGCGAGAAGGCCGTCGAGCAGATCCGTGTGCTGACGCCTGGTGAATACCAGCTACATCAGAAAGACGACCAAGGCGACTTCAAGATCATCGACGAAGGCCGCACCAGCCTTAGCGAGATCCCCTTTAGCGTTGCCTACGCCAATCGGCATGGCTACATGGAATCACGCCCGCCGCTTGAGGACATCGCCGAGCTAAACCTAAAGGCTTACCAAATCCAGTCGGACCTCGACAACCAATTGCACATCAGCGCTGTGCCGATGCTGGCGTTTTATGGTTTCCCGTCAGCAGCAGAAGAGGTATCAGCCGGTCCCGGTGAAGCGATCGCATTCCCCGCTGATGGCCGCGCTGAGTACATCGAACCTGGCGGCAGCAGCTTTGACTATCAGTTCCGCCGCCTTGAACAGCTAGCGGCGCAGATCAATGAACTTGGCCTATCGGCAGTGCTAGGGCAGAAGCTATCAGCCGAAACCGCAGAAGCTAAGCGCATCGACCGCAGCCAAGGCGACAGCACGATGATGGTAATTGCACAAAACGTGCAGGACATGATCGACAACTGCCTGCAATTTCATGCGCAGTTCCTTGGGCAAAACGAAGCCGCCGGCAGCTGTTTAGTGAACCGTGATTTCCTTGGCGCACGCCTTGAACCGCAAGAAATCCAAGCACTGCTGCAGCTTTACACTGCTGGCACAATCACGCAAGAGACGCTTCTACAGAACTTGGCTGACGGTGAGGTGCTGGGTGATGACTTTAACGTAGAAGAAGAGCTTGAGGCCACGGCCAATGCGGGAATGGATCTACAACCTTCTGGACTGGTTAACCGACAGGCTGATCGAAATGATGGAGAGACTGGAGCCGATTCCGCCGAGGAAACAAGAGCTTGATTATCACGTCTCTTTGCTGCCTGATGAGATCCTTGCCATCGTGCGGGTTACTTGGTATCGCAACGGCAAGCCTGATGAGGTAGACCAAGTGGTATTGCATGAAGACGGGCAAAATGGCTATGACGCCTTTGCGGCATTAGTGCAACATGCATTAAAGAAAGGCGCTAATGTCAGCATCCGATCTGGGTATGCACCTGAGGATCTTGGCATCTACCAATGAGCACACCTGAGGCGCTATACCGCAATGCCATTGACCTAAACCGCTACAGCAACAGCGTTGCGCGTAGGGTCATTAATGCTTACAACGACATCATCATTGATGCAACAAATCAATTACGCGCCATTGATGACTTAGCGGCACCGGATAAGGCAGCACGGCTGCGCGGCATCTTGGCGCAACTCAAAGATAGCCTGGGCACATGGGCAGGTGATGCCACCGAACTAACGGCAACTGAGTTGCAAGGGTTAGCGGAGCTGCAATCGGAGTTTGTCACTGACCAGCTACGCAAGGCGCTACCTGCCGGCGCCCGTGATGCAGTCCGCACCGTTGAGATCAGCCCGCAATTTGCGCAGTCGGTTGTTACGACAGACCCGACGCAAATCAATGTGGTGGCGTTGAGTGATGACCTATACAAATCCGTCTATGGCGCCGAAGCATTAGCGCAGCAAGCTGGCACCGGAGCGTTTAGCCTCACCGCTGCCAAGGGTGCCACGATCACGTTACCCAACGGCGAGGTAATCCAAAAGGCATTTCGCGGTATTGCCGTAGACCAAGCTGAGCGCTTTAGCCAGGTGGTACGGCAAGGTTTGCTGACAGGTGAAACCACACCGGATATTGCCAAGCGTTTGATTGGCAGCTTGCAATTTGGCGAGAAAGCAAAAACCGCACGGCAATTGGCCGCAGCAGGTGGTCAAGCCACTGCCGTGGCCGACAATCAAATCATGACCATCGTGCGCACCAGCATTAACCAAGTAGCTAATGCAGCCAGCCAGCAGGTATATGAAGCCAATCAAGACATCACAAAAAAGTATCGCTATGTGGCAACACTGGACACCCGCACTAGCAGTATTTGTCGTGCATTGGATGGTCGAGAGTTTGAATACGGCAAGGGGCCGACGCCGCCGCAGCACTTCAACTGCCGCTCGACAACAGTGCCGGTGATTGATTATGACGAGCTAGGCTTCACGCCACCACCGCCAGCCAAGCGTGCATCAGCAGGCGGGCAAGTGCCGGCCAACATGAGCTATGGCGAATGGCTAGCAAAGCAAGACCCATCAACCAAAGCGAAAGCGCTAGGTGCTGGCAAGGTAAAATACTTTGACATGCTGAGCGCTGAATACGGCCCGAAGGATGCCATCGCCAAACTGGTCCGCGACGATGGGTCAGAGCTAACCTTGCAGCAGCTACGAGCACGCTATGGCCCGGCCTGACCTGCGGCATTTTGACAATCGCGGCATCTATAACATCTTCAGCGATCCGGTCGAGGCGCTTGTAGGCGAGGCATGGGTGCCAGCGGTGTACACCGATAAAGGCTGGGCAACAGCCGATGGCGCTAGTCTGTTGTCAGATGTTTCGGAATGGCGTGATGCCCCTAAAACGAGGCAAGAGTCAGGCAGTGATCTCCCAAAACATCAGCCGGGAGATGAAGGCGGGCAAACCGCAAAAGCAAGCAGTGGCAATCGCACTGGCAAAAGCAGGAAAAAGCCGGAAGCGCAAGCCAAAGGCTAAGTAGTATGGCAGAGTAACTGCCTGCAAGCAGATGCCTAAGTACACCGGACCAGCCAAGCCTCAAAAGCCGATGCCCAAGAAGGGAGGTAAAAAGTAACGATGGCTGGCAAGCAACGCCGCGTACCCAAAGACAAGGCAACCGGCTTGCCGAAAAAGTACCTTAGCGGTGCCAAGAACAAGAGCGCCAAGGCTCGTGAGATCAAAAGCACCGCCGAGGCTTACAAGCGCGGCGAATTTATTGACATCAAAGCTGTTTCTAAATCGAGGACTGAACAAGGTGGCAAGCGCAAAACCCCTAAGCGAGGCAACTAAAAAAGCCCTTAAGGCAAAAGCTGAAGGCACCCGGTTTAAGTACGGCGAGTTGGTTTCTGTCTACCGGCGTGGGCAAGGTGCCTACCTATCCAGTGGCTCGCGCAACGTCTCAATGGCTGCCTGGGCCATGGGTCGCGTCAACAGCTACGTCTCCGGCAAAGGCGGTGCTCGCAAAGCCGACAGCGACATCTACAAGAAGGCGCGAAGCTAATGGCTATCAAGTATCGCGGCGAGCAATTTGAGGGCTACAACAAGCCCAAGCGGACACCTGGGCATCCGACCAAATCTCATGCGGTTTTGGCAAAGGAAGGTGAAACCATCAAGCTCATCAGGTTCGGTCAGCAGGGCGTTAGCGGCAGCCCATCACGCGAAGGTGAATCTGCTGCTGCAAAAGCAAGACGGGCATCATTCAAGGCCAGACATGCTGCCAATATCGCTAAAGGCAAAATGAGTGCCGCCTATTGGGCAGATAAGGCCAAGTGGTGATAGCCTAAAGCTGCACTTAACCCTGCGGGTTATCCATGTCCGAAGAAAACACCACCCAGGAGCCTGCGGCTACCGGGGGCGACATTGAAGCGCTACAGCGCAGTATCCAAAACCTAGAACGCAAGAACCAAGAGCTTGCAGACGAAAAGCGAAAGCTAAGAAAGTTTGAGCGAATGGCAGAGGAGCTGCCGGATGGTGTCGATGTCAACGAACTACTTGAGTTCAAGCGAAACCACGAACAGCAACAGCTTGAGTCCCAAGGAAAATACCAAGAAGCCAGACAAGCTCTGGAGCAGCAGTTCCGTGAGGCGACGGCACAAAAGGACCAGCGCATCACAGAACTTGAAAGCCGTGTCCATGAGTTAGAACTGGTCACGCCTGCCGTAACCGCACTGGCGGACATCGTGCATGACCCGGACATGGTGCTAAAGACCAAGCTCAAGCCCGAGTCCATCGAGCGCGAACCTGATGGCACCGTGGTAGTGGTAGATGGCTACGAACGCAAACCCGTTGCTGAATGGGCTAAGACGTTGCCTGCATGGATGCAAAAGCAGCCCAAGCCACAAGGCAGCGGGGCACCATCTAGCGGTGCAACAGGTGGCAGCATTCCGGCTGGTATGACTAACCCGTTTAACCGTGACAGCTTCAATCTGACAGAACAGGCGCGGCTGTATCGCACCGATCGTGATTTGTATGATCGAATGAAAGCTGCTGCCAACCGTTAAGATATTGGCAACCGGCTGCGCTGGGCATCGGGCTGCGCCCAAACCCGTAAACCATTCTTTTGAGATGAATCATGGCGACTCTTCGCTCTGACATCATCATCCCCGAGATTTTTACGCCGTACGTCATCGAGGCTACTACTGCCCGTGATGCTTTCTTGGCATCCGGCGTAGTGCAGCCCATGGCTGAGCTGAATGCTTCCGAGGGTGGTGACACGATCCAAATTCCCTTTTACAAGGCAAACCTGACTGGTGACTTTGAAGTGCTGTCTGACAGCACCTCGTTGACCCCTGGCAAAATCACTGCTGACAAACAAATTGGCGTAATTTTGCATCGTGGGCGTGCCTTTGAAAGCCGTGACCTAGCCGCTCTGGCTGCTGGTTCTGACCCAATGGCTGCTATCGGCGCCAAGGTGGCTGATTATGTGGCCAACCAACGCCAGAAGGATCTGATCAAAACCCTTGAAGGTGTCTTCGGCGCCTTGACTGGTTCTGACAGCCCTGCCTTCTCTGCTCTGCGTTTTGATACCAGCGGCATGACTGCCCTTGGCCCCCGTCAGGTGGCAAAGGCTCGTAGCCTGCTCGGTGATCAAGGCGACAAGCTGACTGCCGTTGCCCTTCATAGTGCCGTTTACTATGATTTAGTTGAGCGCAAAGCCATTGACTACGTGACCAATACGGAAGCACGTGGCGGCGGTACTGTTGCAACCACTAACATCGCTCCGGTGTTTGCTGGCAGCATCGCTGGCGCTTATGGCGGTGACAACTCAGTTCCCACGTATATGGGCCTCAGGGTAATTGTTTCGGACGATCTGACCCCTACCAGCACCAACTATCCGGTGTATTTCTTCACCGCTGGCGCTATCGCCTCTGGTGAGCAGATGGGACTGCAGACTGAAACTGACCGTGACATCCTCGCCAAGAGTGATGCCATGTCAATCGACCTGCACTATGTTTATCACCCCGTCGGCGCCAAATGGGGCGGCAGTGCTAACCCGACTCAAGCTCAGCTTGCAACGGTTGGTAACTGGACAAAAGTGTACGAAACCAAGAACATTGGTATCGTGCGCGGTTCTGTCACTTCCAACTTCTGAGGTAACTAGCCATGGCTTCCGTATTTGAAGCAGTCGCCGGTAAGGCGATTGGTTATCCCGAAGGTCTTGGTGGCGCTGTCACCCAAGGCACCAGCAAGGCAACTGGGGTCACCCTCAACAAGCCTGCTGGCGAAATCACCACTCATGATGCCTCTCTTGCTGGTGGCGCTGAAGTGAGCTTCGTTGTGACCAACTCTTTTGTTGGCATCAATGATGTTCCCGTGGTGGCAATCCAATCAGGTGCATCCACTGGTACCTATGTGGCCAGCGTTAGTGCTGTTGCTGCTGGTTCGTTCACTGTCACATTGTCAAACCTCGGCACAACCGCAGGCGAGGCACTGTTGTTGAACTACGCCATCATCAAGGGCGCTGAGGCCTGATCATGGGTCTATTTGCCTTTCGCAGGCAACGTGAACGTGAGGCTGCCTCTACGGAGGTGGCCTCTCTTTCCATTGCAGAGCCAACACCTACACTAGAAGCACAGGAGCCGCCCGCTGATGGCAATAACAATCGACGCAACGGTGGGCGACGCAAACGCCAACTCATACCTGACGCTGAATAATGCGCAGGCCATTATTGATGGCTTTGTGCAGGATGCTGATGTGACCGCTTGGGCAAGTGCTACCACTGACCAGAAGAACAGAGCATTGTTCACGGCAACGCAACGGCTAGACCGCGAACGGTTCCTTGGCGCACGTGTTACGGATACGCAAGCGCTGCAGTGGCCGCGTACTGGTGTACGCAAGCCTGATACCTACATCAACACCTACGCGGTTGGTTTTCCGTTTCGCATCACCACAGACTACTTTGCGGATGATGAAATCCCGCAGCAGGTCAAGTACGCGCAGGTTGTGCTGGCTGTTTATCTAAACAACAACACAGACGGCTTGGGCTTAAGTGGGTTAGAGGATTACAAGAACGTAAAGATCGGCAGCATTGATGTGACGCCTAATCTTGGTTATGGTGCTGTTGGTGCCGATAAGGTGCCACCACTGATGGAACGGTATCTGACCGGCCTTAGAATTAGTGGACCAGGAAACTTTGCTGTTCGCAGATCATGAGCGACTACGCAGGCGCTGAATACATCAGCGATACATCAGCCCACACTGGCCGCTTCTGCGAGATCGTAGCGCTTGAGGATTCAGTGATTGCCACACTGGTGACAAAGGACTGGACCGGCAATGCAACTACCTCAGTGCCTTTGAAGGCCACAGGTGAAATCAAGGGTATCTTTACCAGCATCACTCTTGCCAGTGGCAAGGTCGTCGCGTATAAGGTCTGATCATGAGTTACTCAGCTGTTTATGGTATTGATTACGCCAAGGGCGCTGATCTACTCACTGGCACTACAACACATACAGGGCGCTGGTGTGCATTGCAATTTACCAGCAGCTCACAGATCGATGCCATCTCATCCAATTGGACTGGCACCACTCTTGCCAACCATCAGTTTGACTCCGGCACCATTATTTACGGTGTGTTCACAAGTGTAAAGCTAAAGAATGGTCATTGCGCCGCCTATAAGCTCTGATGGCACTTGCTAGCCCGCTACGGAAGGTTGCCAGTAAGTTGATGGCAAAGTTTGGCGGTACGGCAACAATTCGCACGGTAACACCTAGCGCTTACAACACCAGCACTGGCACCATTACTGAAACCACAAGCGATACTGTTGTGCGTGGTGTGCTAGAAGATGTCAACCTGCGCGAAGTGAATGACCTGATCCAGGCTGGCGATAAGCGACTGACTATTGCAGCAGCAGATGTTGCAAATGCACCTACGACGGCTGCCCGTGTGCTAATTAGTAATGTGACGCATCAAGTGATCCAAGTGCAGACTATCGAACAGGACAACACCGCGATCACTTACGAGTTGATCTTGAGGGCATAGTCATGGCACGCACAATCCGGGTTGCTGATATTGGCGACTACGCCAGCCAGCAGATGGAAAAGTTGCTACGTGTTGCGGTGTTTGAAACTGATGCTCGCCTAAAAGCCGCCAGCCCTGTTGATACTGGGCGCTTTCGTGCTAGCTGGCAAGTGGGCGAGAATGCTGCTAGCTTTTACGATGCTGGTCCACAACAAGAGGCAACAGGCGCATTTAAGGAACAGTCAAAACCACCCGGTAAGCCACAACCTCCGCCGCTGCGCAAAATGAACTACGGGCAGGAGCGCGTCGGCAACATCTACAGCGTTCACAACAACCTGCCGTATGCGGAACCGCTTGCCAATGGCAGCAGCAAGCAAGCCCCTGCAGGCTGGGTGCAAGGCATCGCTAAGGACATTCAAGGCTTTGTCCGCGTCAACGCTGACCGCATCGGGAGGGAATCATGAGCAGCACTTACAATGATGTCCGCGCTGCGATTGAAGGGCGCATTGCAACGCAGATGGCGGTAAATCCTGCGTATCCGGTGAGCTACCAGAACGTACCGTTCACGCCGCCTAACAACACGCCATGGGTGCAGGTGTTCATCCGCTTTGGCGACAACAACTACGCCACGCTACTGCCAACAGGTGGTGTTGGCTTTAACCGCCAAACCGGCACGCTGGTCGTCAATGTCTTCACACCGCAAGGTCAAGGGGCTGCTGCAAACTTCACCATTGCCGAGCGACTCAAGGACTTATTTGACCGCGTGAAGCTATCGAGCATCATCTTTGACGCAGCATCAGGGCCAGCGCAGGTGACACCAGCGGCACCTGAGGCTTACTACCAAACGCAAACGACGATTACCTTCGATGCCTATTTAGACTGACGCAGCCACTACCGTTCACACAATGGCCGTCACTGTTCTGTCCGGTACATCCGGCGCTCTCTACTACAAACCTGCTGGAACCACCGGAACATTCGGTGAGGCTGGTGTCAATGTTGCTACCGACACCATCACCATCGAGCAGTACCTCAACCTCAAAGCTGGCGATCCAGTTCAATTTTCAGTTGTTAACAGCCAAACCGGCGGCGCCGGCTCTGGCACCTTGCCAGCTGGCATTGCTGCTGCTACCACCTACTTTGTGCTGACCTACACCGCCGCCACTGGCGCGCTGACCGTATCGGCAACGCTCGGCGGCAGCATTCTTAACATTACCGATGACGGCACCGCCGTAGCTCCTAACGAGTTTCAGGTAGCGTATGCGGAATATGCAGCAGTAGGTCAGGTGCAATCATGGTCGTTTGAGATCAGCCGCGCTGAAATCGACGTAACCACCATCGGGCAAACCGCTGGGCAGTATGCGCCTTTCCGTGCTTACATCCCTGGCTTTGCTGATGGCAGCGGTACTGCCACCGTCTATGTCACCAACGAAGACGCTGCACTGTCTAACCGCATGGTTGAAGACGTGCTGCAGCGCCAGCAGGTTGGTTGCGGCTTCAAGCTCTATACCGACAAGCAAGGCACTGAGGCACTGAGCCGTAGCATCGCAATGGATGCCGTGTTGCTGACTGCAAGTTTGAACATCAATCCCGATGATGCTCAGCAGGTGGAAATTACCTTCCGCCCAAGCGGTGTGCCTACATTTGACTTTAGTACCTCTGCTTGATAGCTAATCGGCCCTGGTCTACACTGGGGCCATTCACCTTTTCTTTATGGCAATCACGTCTGCGCTGTCACGCCTCAAGAAAGCTGCCAATCTGACGCCCGTTAAGCGTACGGTCAAGCTAAACGACGGTAGTGAGTTCGAGTTTTACTCAGCGCCGCTCACGATGTCGGAACGCGAGCGGGCGCAAAAGATGCCTGGCGGTGATGACCCCAATGGCTTTGCGTTGAACCTGCTGGTCGCCAAAGCAGTTGATGATGCCGGTCAGCGGTTGTTTTCTGCTGGTGAGATTGCTGAGCTTAAAAACGAGGTATTGGATGCCGACTTGCAGGCATTGATGCTGGCGATCATTACCAACCCAGATGAGGAAGAAGTTGACATGAAAAGCCCTAAAGGCTGAGCTAAAGAAAGACAACCTGCTGTTGCTGCAGCTTGGTGTTGCAAAGGAGCTGGGTTACACGTTAGCCCGGCTCAACCGCGAAGTAACACTTGAAGAGCTGCTGCTATGGAGCTGCTACTTTGATTTGCAGAACGAAGAGCAGGAACGTAGAATGAAACGAAGACGGTAGGTCGGCTGTGTCGGTTGTCGCAAACGTTGCTATTAACGTTGATAGCAGCGGTGCTGTCAGCAAACTGCGGCAGGTGCAGCAAGGCGCGCAGGCAACCAACCAAGCGGTTGACAAGCTCAATACAACTGCTCAGCGCGCCGCAGCAGGCATAGATGCACAAGGCAACGCAGCGCAAAGAGCAAGCGCTAAAGTCAATGGACTGCGAAATGCACTGGCAAGCCTAGG
>Ga0194116_10006126_pt1 | contig 12936 bp, 16 predicted proteins | sample TA2MahsurfametaG_4_FD_148617 | JGI IMG/M metagenome (GOLD analysis project Ga0194116, IMG submission 148617) | Freshwater microbial communities from Lake Tanganyika, Tanzania - TA2015008 Mahale S9 surface | ecosystem: Environmental > Aquatic > Freshwater > Lake | place: Tanzania: Lake... | reverse complement strand
CACACACCCAATCTCTCCAGATGTCATACCATCAGGATACTTACCATGAATAATATCACTCAAATCATCATGACGGCCATCATGAGCAGAGATGCGAGTATAATTCTCTACACCCCAATATCCAAATTGCTCTTCCATATATTCCTTTCTTTCAGGTTGCCCATCAAGGTTTAGGTAATACACTGGAGCGAATCCATTGAGTTTGTATAGTGACTTATTTTTGTCCATCGATAATTTTATTAATGCTAGGAATGTAATGTGTTTTTAAAACTTTAATCCAGTCAAAGTTCATTGAGTATTCTAAAATTTCTTTGCGATGTGCAATAGAATATTCTCGATTCTCAATGATTTTTTGTTTCACATATTCAAGATCTTTAATTTTTGATTCGGGAATAATAGTGATGAACTCCTTTGATTCATCTAGGTTTGCTCTTCCCCATTCAGTAACAACTACACCAAGACCTGATGCAAGTGCTTCCATGCAGACAAGAGGGTGTGCTTCACCATCACTTAATAATACCAGATTTCCATAATCTGTCAAGTCCTTATATAAAACATCCTTACTCCACTCACCCAGATAATTTTTGGTAGTATCAAATCTACTGTCGGCATTGTTACCAGCAAACCATAATGATTCAATACCTTGGAACATATATTGACGTTTTCTGTAGTCAATCTTTGCCAGGTAAATACTACGATCAGGATACTTAGGAGTATCAGTATAATTAAATGATTGTGTGTTAACACCGTTTGGAGTTACAAACAGATTTTCCTCTGGGACATCTGCAATAATTTTGTAAACGTTCTTGATTCCTTCAGACAAACAGAAGATGTTTGGTTTTATTTTTGCAAAGGCATTTAAGATATCAGCATACCCACCAAACATTTCAGGTCGTTCTAAATATCCGAAATGACTTGTAATTGCTTTTGGGTATTGAATGTACGAGTACACACCAATAAATTCATCATAATGAACATGAACGAAGTCAGGTCGGAAAGAGTTAATATCTCTAATAATTTGTACTTGATCTTTTGTGTTTACAATTTGAACTTCATGACCCAATTGTTCTAGGGCATTCTTAGTATCCCATACTAGAATTTCAACAGCACCCCAACCTGTAGGTGGGATTGGCATGATGCCAGGACCAACTAAAGTAATTTTCATTTGCTTAACTCCGCCACAAGTTCATAACTTCTATGTAAGTGGGACTCATTAAAAAACTCCACAAAAAGATCTGGATATTTTTTATACAGATAACCCAAAGCAATTTGCTCGTTGTTGATAAGATTATCAGATAACATCTGATCTAGAATGTCATCTACAATTGGACGAAACTTTTTGATAGATTCTTTTCCAGCACCAAACATTCCACCCATAATATAAGAACGATTATCTTGAAGATATTCTTTAGATAGTTCTTTTGCGTTTGCCAAATCTGGATAGTAAGAAAGAAATACTTGAATTAGAATACTATCTTTAATACCCAGCAAGGATTGTTTTGCGTTTTCTCCAGGATAAGAATTGTTCAAATTAATATCATAAAAGAATCTAGACAACCCTGCATCAACCCAAAGAAAATATTCCGAGTTGAAATAATTTTCATCTGCTGCAAATTCTAACCACCCAAACTTTGAGTATTGAATGATGTTATATAAACTACTCTTACATTCAATTCTATTTGGATCAGAAATTTTAGATCGGTATTCTTCAGATTCGATTACGGCATCCATCTTTTGCTTAAGGTGATAATAAGGAATCTGGTCGATTGATTCTTCCACAATTTTTGTAGGAAGATTTTTTCTATGTTCTTGCACAAATTCAACCAAATCTTGATCTACAAATACTACCATGGGAGATTTGAGTTGCAATGTTTTAGCAAACCATTCTAGATATTCATCCCAAGTTCTTCCATCTAAATTGGAACGATTAATATCATACAAAGATGTTACAAGTGTTACTGACATATCAAATCTCCTGATTAAAAACTTTCATGATCGAATCAACTCTATTGATATAGGTATGATTGGTTTGAACAAATTTCATTTGCTCTAGAATATAATCCGTATTATCTTTTTTCTTGTCGGTATCATAGAACAATTGATATTCATCATCATTATAGATTACAAGATCACCAAACAGTTCTTTGACTGCTTTAGAATTTGTTGCTCCAATCTGACCATAACTAATGTTCTTAAAGATTCTGCATGGAATGTATCCAATCAGTTTGTGATTTGCACCTGTATCAACTTTACCATTGATCTCTGCTCTCATCGCTGATCCGCGAAGATCTGGTGCAATGTAAGATTTTTGAGTAAGATGTTTTACTTCTTCCCAAGTTGCAGGATTGACCCAAGGATTTCTATGAACAAATTCAATTCCATTCTCTTGCATTGCTTGACCAAACTTTCTGATTTCATTGATATTACTTTCAGCGATTGATCCAACATGATAGATCTTTCTTTCTCTGGTAATGAATCGATCATCATAATTAAATTCTTCTGGCAAGAGATCAGTTGCCCAACTCAGATACAGTGCTTCATATCCACCAATATCTTTTTTAAACTTGTCAGATAGGATAGAATCATCTGCAGATTTATTATAGAAAGATACCTCATCAATCTTCACAGCATCATTCTTATCAAACTCATAAGAATAATTACAATCATTGATCTGGTTTACATTAAATCTAATATCAACTAAACGACAACCCTTTTCAATATACTTTTGTGGATTTACACAGATGTGTACAAAGTATGTTGATGATTCGACCAAGGGAATATTCTTTTCAGCATATCCTTCAGTGATAAAAAGTGAATTAGAATAATCAAATCCAGTAGGATAGTTATCATCATGAAACCAATAAGTTTCATACCCAAGATGCTTGAATGTTTTATACCAAGCACCATGAATGTAAGAATGTGTGTGTGAATCTAAGGGATAACCCCAGATGATAACTTTTTGTTTAGACATATTGTTCTTTATATTGGTGGACAAGTTTATGGGAAGAAGATCTCCAATCTGATGTTCTTAGACATTCTACCAGATCCGAGTTTATACAGATTTCTTTTCCACATACCATGTATAGAAATCCCAAAAAAGAATCCATAGATCCAAATGACCAACCAAATTGTTCTCCAGAAAGATTATTCATGATGTAGTCGTAATCCTCTTTCATGAATGTTTCTATTATATCATAGTTTTCATAAAAAATGTTCTTGTTAAGGATAGTTCCTCCACAAGCATTATACCAATTCACATTAGGGTTAACATTGTATTTTTGTTTGATGTATTCAAATGCTTCCTTACCAATAATATTTCCTGGAGTATTAGCACCAGCAAGATCAAAACCATTCTCGATTTCAATTTTACCACGACAAAGAACATCATCTTCAATTAGTAGCATATACTGTGATCCAGAATCATTAAAACAATTCATAATTCTTTCAAGCAGTACCCAAGAATCTTTTGCTGGTAGATAATTCATACCAACATTTCTTTCATCATATACCCAATTCACATTATACTTCTCTGCAATATCAGAAAAATCAGAACCTGCATCAGAGATAAGATAATATGGAGTATCTGGGTTATGTTGTCTAAAATTTTTTACTGCGAATTCAGTTGCTTTACGATTGTTAAAGCACTGATGATATGCAACTAAAGTTCTCATAGGTTGTTCTTAATCCAGTTTTCAACATCAACTTTAGATTCCCATCCAAAAGTTGTTGTAAGTTTATTGTTATTGGCGAGAGTAATTCTAGATTCGCCAATACGAGGAGGAATGTTTACGGTGTTGTCTGAAATCATTGCAGCGATTTCATTAACAGAATAATTTTTACCACTACCAACATTGAATACTGATCCATAAAGATCTTCATCAATATCTGTTGTTGCAGCAAGAATATTTGCATTTACTACATCGGACACATGAGTAAAGTCACGACGTTGTTCTCCATCACCAACGATTGTAAGAGATTCTCCATCATTTCTTTGACGAAGAAAAATACCAATCACAGGTGCATATTGACCTTTAAGTGGTTGACGTTCTCCATAGACATTAAAATATCTGAAGATTACAGTTTTTAATCCAAATAGATTTGTGTACATTGTACACAGTTTTTCACCGTTGACTTTAGAAACTGAATATGGATTAAGACAATCATCTGGTTGGGTTTCTACGTTTGGGATTTCATTCACCAAACCATATGCAGATGAAGTTGAAGAGTACATAACCTTTTTGACGCCTGCTTCACGAGCACACTGAAGAACTGTGCAAGTTCCTACCGAGTTAATGCTTACAGCATTGATTGGGTTTTCGATTGCTGGTTGAATACGTGCTTCTGCTGCAATATGAAACACATAATCTACACCATCGTAAAGTGGACGTGTGTTTTCATAGTCACGAATGTCGTACTTATAGTTTTGTGCTTTATCATTCCAGTAAAATTGTTCATGAACATCAGAATACTCATTGTCAATTACGACAACTTCATGTCCTTGTTCAATAAGAGTATCAACTAAATTGGAACCAATAAATCCTGCTCCACCAGTTACAAGTGCTTTCATATTAGAAACGAGGTAATGTTACTACAATTGGATGTGCTTGATGAAGAATGTTAAAAAGATCTAAAGTTTTTCTATGGAGCATTTCATTGCTCCATGCTCCACCAAAGTCCTCATCACACTTTTTAAAAATTTGATCGATAAAAGAAAATGTACTCATGAAAGGATCCATAACTTCAGACCCACCAAAGTTCAAGTAATCTGCAATCATACCATCTGGTTGATTTAGAATACTTGTATAGTGAATTGTATTAGGATCATAATCTTCATACATAATCCTGCTGTGAACAACAGAATCAGTTCTACTTCTAATCACAAAATCATACTTAAAGTTATTTGCATATTCATATTCTTTTTTAAGAATATTAACTTGATTCAAACTGTAATGACATGACAACCAATTATTAACCATTCTGGATTTATAATCAGGTTCGTTACTTTCATTCCAGTGTCTAGACCAAGGAACCAATTGACCATTAGGATAATAACAATCGTCAGTTTTAATTGTAGAATCCTTAAAAGTTTTGCTTGGTTCTATCTTATATAGTTTTGGTTTATAGATGGATAATGCATCTTCGATAGCAGTTGAAGGGATTCTTTGGTGTTGCCAACCACCATCCCCACCATACTTATATGGTTTAGTTTGAAGATCTTCATCAAACCATAGATGCATGAAGACATCAGCATCATATCTACCACAAACATTTTCAAGAATATATGGGGCAACCTCTTTTACAAATCTAGGTTGCCCCGAAAGACACAAAGCAATTTTCATTTTAGATTTTTATATTCCTACTAACCAATCTATCACCAAAAACAAAATTTGTCAATCTTACTTGTTTAGGTATCCAACATAGTCACTACAAATTCCATAACAGTCATATGCTCGGAGATCTACAAACTGATCTATATTTTTATTCCATTCAGGCATGACAATTACAGACCTAGGAGTATATGGTTTGCCAGGGTATGTCCAAATTTTATTTGTACTTGTTAGGGTAAAGTCATCATTCTGGTGCCAGAAATAATTAAATTCACTTGTTCCATGAGAAAATTCATAGAGTGCCTCAAGATTTTTACAGTGAATCCAGAGATATTCTTTATACTTACCTAACCAAAACCAATCTACTTTATGGTTAGGTTCATCATGACCAAGATATAACCTGTTGTCTAACTTACTATATCTAACATCAATTTCAACATCATATCCCTGAGAAATTGCCTGTTCAATATATTCAGGACGATTCTCTTTTGATAGATCAGGTCCAGTAATGTTTCCTCTGTGTGCAATCAGTTTCATTCTTTGTAGTGCTCCAGGAAGTAATTTAAATCTTCGGGTGTGCCAATGCCCCACATTCCATCCTTTTCAATTTCTTTGATGCGAATTTTTTTCCCATCAGCAATTGCTTCATTGAATACTGGACAGACATAGAATTCATTGTTGACTCTAACGTTTTTGTCAATCATTTGTTCTGCATACTTTACATAATCAGAACCCTTTTTCCAATAGTAGATACCAACAGTAGCATGTTCTGAAATAGGTTTCTTCTCAGCAACCTCAGAGACATACCCATCTTCACCCAACTTAGCATAGGACCATTTGGGATGAGTTGCGGGAAATGTCAGGATACCACCATCACATTCTCCATTCTGGAATGCATAAAGAGTTTCATTTGAATCCCAAACAACAAACTGATCTGAGTTTGCCATCACCAAGGGTTCATCATTGTTGATAAACTCTTTAGCGAGAAGAGTTGTGCAGGCAGCACCTTCAGTTAGACCATCCACCTGAACAATATTACAATTAGGGGCAATCAATGGAAGGAGATAGTTGAGGTTATACTTTTCATAATGCTCTTTCTGAACAATAAAAGTATAATTTGCTTTGATGTTCAGATTCTCAACAACAACCTGAATCATAGGTTTTCCACGAACCTCAATCAAAGGTTTTGGGAAAGTATATCCCTGACTGGCAAATCGACTACCAGCACCTGCCATAGGAATCAAAACATTCATAGTTTTACTCTCCCATGCCACTTTTTGTTTTGTACCATTTAAAATTCTTTTAATGCGATCAATCTTTGTTTGATTAAGATCCTTACGATCCTCTACAGGGACAAGATGTGCCTTGCTATCAAGAGCACCTTGACGACCAATATGACTATCTTCAACTATTACAGTATCATCTGGAATAGCACCAAGGGCAGTCATACACTTCCAATACATTGCAGGAAATGGTTTGTTGCGAACAACGTCTTCATTAGAGACGTACATATCAACAAACTCCAATACTCCCAGTCGAAGTAGAATAATCTTAACTGTGTTACGAATAGAATTAGATGCTACAGCAATCTTGTAACCAGCATCTACAAGTTGCTGGAAGTATCCCATTAACTCATAATCTTTTGCTACACAATCATTAAAGATCTTGAGTGTTGCTTCCTGTTTGTTCTGCCAGATCTCATCATACAATCCTACAGCAAGTCCCTTGTTTTGGGTTAGCAATTCTAGTTTTGCTCTAGTAGGCAACCCATCATAAATGCTGACGTGTTCTTCTCTACTGATGGCATACTTTTCGCCAAGTGCCTGATTGAGTGCTTCATAATGATAGTCCTTACTATCAATAAGGACACCATCCAAATCAAAGATAACAAGTTTAGTCATGGTTTAACAACGTATGCAGATGGGGCAACAAAGTTTAAAGAATTGATTTTAATATTTTTATTCTGAAAAAATCTATCAACACCAATAGATTCAGACCAATTGTGGTATGCATATTCATCAAATACAATTATACCACCACTACTAACTCTATCCCATAAAGCAGTCAGAACATCATAAGTTGGTTGTTCTAAATCCAGATCCAAATAAAGTAAAGAAATTTTTACTCCAGGTCTTTCTTCTCTAAAGTCAATAACTGTTTTTGACACATCTCCACTAATTAATTCAAACTCATGATCTTCGAATCCAGAATCTAGAATTTTTCTTTCTAGGGTTTCTTTATAAGAATTTTCATGAGAAAAATTTCTACCCTCAAAAAGTAAAGTCATTGCTTTTTTATCTTGGGGTGAAAGGAATTCGGTCAATTCTTTTGAGTTGAAAAAATCAAACCCAATAACTTTCTTATAAGTATTAGGACAAAAATATCTCTTCAATTTTAAGAAGGTGAAAATACCTGTTCCCTTAAATACACCACACTCTACGATGTCTCCAGGAACGTCTTTCACTTTATTAAAAAGAAGAGTTCTTGCTAAAAGTTTACCAAAAATTTTTAAATCAGAACTGATCATGAAGTTATTAAATCCATCATATAGTTCTTGATTAATCGAAATCAATTCTAAATCTTTTAAATTCATCTATCTAAATTGTCATCGTGTTTATAGTTTTCAATCCTAACAACTTTATGGCGAGTGTTTATCATATTGATGCCGATATTGTTTATTGTTTTAACATGCCATCCCAATAGTGTTTCAGGAACAAATGGAGTCCCATGATTAAAATAATATGCAGGTACATACAGAAAACAATCTGAGTATTGATCCATGTGCTCTTCTTTAGAAAAGGCAATGTGATCTATAATTGCATGAGGATTATTTAAATGATCTCCGATATTTTCATACCAAGAGATATTGATCTTATCTATATCAGTTTCATTATACCTGAATTTATCATAAAAGTAAATATCAGGTCTAATCACAAGAACAGCATCATATTTAATATCTTGTGCTTGACAATACTCTTTCTTTAATGAATTAACTTTTTGTAAAGAGTACAATAAACTTAAAACATTATATGGCATTGATTGCAAATACCCATCACCAATCTTTTTCTTCCTATTAAAATTCTCAGCAACATCAAAAGATTGTCCAATAGTCATACGAGAATATGGATTTCTTTCAAGATGTTTAGTATCTTCAATCAATAATCTTTTAGGTTTTACAACATCCTTTAAATATTGAATTTCTTCTGGGTAAGCATTCCAAGTATGACAGAAAAAATCAACATCATGATCTTGAAACAAATACTCTCTTTGATTTTCAAATGTTTTAGAAAGAGTCCTTAGATGTCCTCTATAACAAACAGCGATTTTCATTTATGATACTTAGAATTATCTTTTGCAAGGTGTACGATCTTTGGTTCAAAATCACAGTATCCAGCAAACACTTCTGGATAAGCATACTCTGGACCTAGTGTATTTACTAGATCAGGATTTTCAATAAAAAATTTATTCAAATGACTTTCATCATGCCACAATGCAATCACACCATTCTCAAGATCTTTATTGACCTTAGTATTAAGTATATCAATCATGTCTAAAATTTCTGGAACTTTACCACCCCACAAACATCCCTGATAATAATACTTTGAACAGTTATCCATACTAAGATCAATACATGCAGTCGAGTTTGGATTTGTATCAAATGCTCCTGGAAGTTTATTATGTGGAGGCATTCCTAAATTATGGCATGGATGCCAAACACCAAAGAATGGTTTATCGGAAACAAATTCTTTCTCTACAACTTCATCAACAACGAGAGTATCAGCATCGAGGAAAACCAAAAGGTCATGCTTACTAATTTGGTCTCTTGCCCTGTTAATAATCTCAAATCTTTTAAGAGTAATATACGGCCATTCAAGATGTTCTTGATAATATGGAATAATATTTTCTGGAGGATCTTCTAGTTTACCATCAGTAAATACTAAAAATGTTTTTTCCCAGTTTGGGAGAAAATTCTTTTCGATGTTTTCATAATAGTTTGGTAAGAAATTAATATACTTACCAGTTCCAATAAAAATAATAGCGACTTTCATTAAATTACAATCCAAGAATCAGGAATAAGATCTTTAGTATCTAGGTGTTCATTTTGAGAACCTTTAAACCATCCAGAAGGAGCAATAATCTTTTTGCTATTTGACAACCAAGCACCCCACCAAGAAAATGAAGAGTTAGCAATAATGTGTCCAGAACACAATGTCATTAAACACAAGTCCATATAGTTGTTTCCAGTTTCAGAAACCATGAACCTATCAGATGAAAATAGTTTTTGTTCCATACACCATTGAGGTTCATCTGAAAAAATAATTACTTCAAAAGATTCATCAAATTCAGATAATGCTCTCTCATAATAATCCATACTCAAAGCAGTATGGTTTGGATTTGTCACATAATCGGTTCTACGAATATGTAAAGCGATTGGGTTCTTCCAATATGAAATTGTTTTCTTAGCAGGTTCTAGAATCTCATCACGAAATTCAAAGTCCTTAATTATGTCTTCACGAATGTGTTTGAAATATTTTTCTGATTGAAAATATCCTTGAAGAGAAATCCAATCAGGACAATTATTAAACAAGTCCTCATCAAAATGAAAACATCCTTCTGGATAGATTGGACGATCTTGATCTATGAATTGAACATTTAAAAGAGTTGTTGCTCCAAGTTTAAAGGGTTCAAACAGTTGATGATCTGTCCATTCATTAGATCGTTTTGAAGGTGGAAAACAAAACTCATATCCATTTTGTTTAGCAATTCCTTTAAGGGCAGCAAACTGGAACATTTGATTTCCCAATCTACCCATCTGTCCTAGAGCATTAAATCCTATCATTTTTGTACCATTCATAAGTTTTATAGATTCCTTGGCGAATACCAATCTTAGGACTCCAACCAAGTTGTTTAATTCTGGTTACATTCAAAACCTTTCTGGGTGTTCCATTTGGTTTAGTAAAGTCCCATAAAATTTCACCAGTAAAATTAACTACATCAGAAATAATGTTTGCAAGTTCCCATATCCTAATATCTTCACCAGTCCCAACATTAATGTGCTCTGGTTTATCATAGTTTTGCATACAAACATAACATGCTTCTGCAAGATCATCAACATGAAGAAACTCCCTCATAGGCGATCCATTTCCCCAACATTTAACATAAGGAGCGTTGGATTCCTTTGCTTCATGAAACTTTCTAATCAATGCTGGTAAAACATGCGAACTTTCAAGATCAAAGTTATCATTTGGTCCATAAAGATTAGTAGGCATTAATGAAATTGCATTGAATCCATACTGCTCTCTGTATGCCTGACAGAGTTTAATGCCAGCAATCTTAGCGATTGCATATGCATCATTACTTTCTTCAAGATATCCACTAAGAAGATCTTCCTCAATGATTGGCATTCCTCTTGGGTGCTTTGGATAGATGCAAGAAGATCCAAGGAACAAAAGTTTTTTAACATCATTTACCATAGAATAGTGAATAATGTTATTCTGAATCATTAGATTCTGATACAGAAAATCTCCTTTGTATTTTTTGTTTGCCATGATACCACCAACTTTGGCAGCAGCAACAAATACATACTCAGGTTTGTTTCGTTGAAAATATTCTTTGGTTTCTTCTTGATCAGTAAAATCAACTTGATTACGAGTTGCCTCAGTAACATAGTATCCTTTACCTTTTAAATTCCTCACGATTGCTGAACCAACCATTCCTTTGGCACCAGCAACTAATACTCTAGAATCACTGTCCATTGATACACATATCCTCCACTAATTGATCAAAAGTAAATTTAGGTTCCCATTTCAACTCATGTTTTGCTTTTGATGGATCTCCAAGAAGAGATTCAACTTCTGTTGGCCTAAAGTATTTTGGATCTACTTTGATAATCTCCTCACCAGTATATCGGTTCACACCAACTTCATTTAATCCTTCACCTTTCCATTCAATTTTGAATCCAAAGTAAGGTGCTGCTTTTTCTACAAATTCTTTTACAGAGTATTGTTCTCCAGTTGCAATCACATAATCTTCTGCTTTGTCTTGTTGAAGCATCAACCACATTGCTTCAACATAATCCTTTGCATGTCCCCAATCACGTTTTGCATTTAAGTTGCCAAGATACAAGATATCCTGGACTCCACTAGAAATATAAGAAAGTGCCCTAACAATTTTACGAGTTACAAATGTTTCTCCACGACGAGGAGATTCATGATTGAAAAGAATACCTGTACAAGCGTACATGTCATACGCTTCCCTATAATTTTTTGTGGTCCAGTAGGCATAAACTTTAGCACAACCATATGGAGACCGTGGATAAAATGGAGTTGTTTCTTTTTGAGGAGTTTCTTGAATTAACCCGTAGAGTTCACTGGTGGATGCCTGATAGATACGAACCTTATTCTCCATACCCAGAAGACGAACTGCTTCCAAAACACGAAGAGTTCCCATACCATCAACATCAGCAGTGTATTCAGGCATCTCAAAGGACACCTTAACGTGACTCTGAGCACCTAGATTATAAATCTCATCTGGTTGAACCTGTTTAATAACTCTTACAAGATTGGTAGCATCAGTAAGGTCACCGTAATGGAGAGTAATAGAATCATAGATGTGATCAATACGATAAGTATTAATAAGGGATGCTCTCCTAACAATCCCATGAACTTCATAACCTTTTTCGAGTAATAATTCAGCAAGATAAGATCCGTCCTGTCCAGTAATACCAGTAATTAAAGCGACTTTCATTTTAATTGTTATTTTGTAACCAACTAATCGTGTTCATTATATCACGTTTTGCTTGAGATTTATCTACGGCATTACCTGAATGCATTTCAGGCATTCCAGTAATGTCGTCTTCAATAATTAGCACCCAATTCCAATGATTCATTTTTTCATTAAACCAGACATTATGACTTAACTTACTAGGATTAATTTTCATATGTTATCGGAGTATTTAATCATTTATAAGCGAAATAGGAGATTCGAACTCCTGACATCTAACTTGGAAGGATAGCGTTCTACCACTGAACTAATTTCGCATTTCCCCTGTCTGGGAATCGAACCCAGTATCCATGTGTGTTGTCCACCCGTCCTTACCAATAGACTACCAGAGGGAATGGGGGAGGTCAATCCCCCTGCTTGGCTCGCCACTTGCTTTTTTACTAGAAGCAAGAAACTAGGCGGGAGAGAGTCCCATCCGCACCACCAATTCTTTTAGGAAATTGGAAACCTACTTAGAACTTACAAAGTTATTAATATTCTCGGCAAGTTGTTGAATATACTCAAAAGTAGGAAATGTTGGAAATTCTTTCAAGTTATTTGAGTTACATTGTTTTTCATTCCACATTGTAACAGCAGCATATTCAGATTGATACTGACGATCTGCTAATGCTTCTGCTTCCTGAAAAATGTTGAATCTAAGTTCGTAAGGTGTCATAATTTTACTCCTTGTGTGTTTGTGTTGTGTGTAGAAGGGGGGTTTCCCGACCAGGATTTTTTATGACTCTCCATGTCAATGGTTGACTCCACCAGTGCTTTTTAAGTCTCTCCGTGACTAAGCATTAATCTCACAATTTTCAATGTCTGCTGACAGATATTCAATTAGCAT
>Ga0194116_10006123_pt1 | contig 12939 bp, 14 predicted proteins | sample TA2MahsurfametaG_4_FD_148617 | JGI IMG/M metagenome (GOLD analysis project Ga0194116, IMG submission 148617) | Freshwater microbial communities from Lake Tanganyika, Tanzania - TA2015008 Mahale S9 surface | ecosystem: Environmental > Aquatic > Freshwater > Lake | place: Tanzania: Lake... | reverse complement strand
AGCTGGCCACACTTAGAGGATTTAGAGGGTAAAACCAAGATTTTATTTGGACCAGGAGCGCCAGTGACCTGGTTTATTGATAAAGATGGCAAGGTAGTAAACAAACATATTGGTGCCTACACAGATCGTGAGCAATTATTTACTCAGGTTGAGAAGGCGTTTGGGGTAAAGCTTTGAGTAATTTTTCAATACCGAGCGAGCTAAATGTTTTAGATTTAGTAGTAATTCTTACCCTACTGATCTCTGGTGTTAGCGGATACCGCCTTGGCCTACTACAAAGCTTATTTAAGGCTGCCGGATATATTGTAGGCGGGTTACTTGGTATATACCTTGCACTTAATTACCTAGAGCAATTTGAATCAAAATCGATTAAGTTAGCCCTAACCCTAATTTTAATATTACTTTCTGCTATATCACTTGAGTATATTTTGGCAAAAGTGGGTGTATTAATCCATAAGGGATTACTTTTTGCCTCAGTTAAATTACTTGATTCACTCCTTGGCGCTTTACTTGCGTTATTAAAAAATTTAGTTATCTTCTACCTAATTGCTACCGTACTTTTATTTAGTACCTTTAAGCAACCAATTGATTACATAAAGGATTCCTATATTTACTCCTACCTAGATAAACATCTACCTAAGATATTTACCGATTTAAAGGGTGAGGTAGATAAGTTAATTTAATCCTCAGATTTAGCGGAGTTTAAACCTTCTGAGATTAATTTCATTACATTAGGGTCAGCTAAAGTAGTTGAATCCCCAACCGCTCTATTTTCAGCAACATCTTTTAATAATCTGCGCATAATCTTTCCACTACGTGTCTTTGGCAGCTCTGCTACCACCATAATCTGTCTAGGTTTGGCGATTGCGCCAATTTGTTTGGCCACATGATCTCGCAGCTGTTTTACTAGCTCATCCCCCTTAGCTGCTTCAATTCCACCTCGTAAAATCACAAAGGCAACAATTCCTTGCCCAGTCATTTCATCTTTGGCGCCAACTACGGCTGCCTCTGCTACTGCTTCATGAGAGACAAGTGCGGATTCCACCTCTGTGGTTGAGATTCTGTGCCCTGAAACATTCATGACATCATCTACTCGACCAAGTAACCAGATCGCACCATCCTTATCTAACTTAGCGCCATCGCCAACAAAGTAAACACCTTCATACTTTGACCAGTAAGTCTCTTGATATCTTTTAGGTTCTTTCCAAATACCACGCATCATCGATGGCCATGGTTTATCAATTACCAAATATCCACCATGTCCATTGCCAACCGCTTTTCCACTCTCATCAAAGACCGCAGCACTTATTCCAGGAAGTGCTCGCATTGCACTGCCTGGTTTAGTTGCAGTTACTCCAGGTAATGGTGAGATCATGATCGCGCCAGTCTCTGTCTGCCACCAGGTGTCCACAATTGGGCAATTATTTTTACCAATTACTTGCCGATACCACATCCACGCCTCTGGATTTATTGGCTCACCAACAGAGCCTAAAAGGCGCAAAGAGGAAAGATTAGATTTATTTGGAAACTCATCCCCCCACTTCATCCAGGTTCTAATCAAGGTAGGTGCGGTATATAAAATGCTTACCTGATACTTTTCAATTAATTCAAATAATCGCCCCTTTGTTGGGGTATCAGGTGTTCCTTCATACATCACCTGCGTTGCACCATTTATTAATGGGCCATAAACCACATATGAGTGTCCGGTAATCCAACCAACATCTGCTGTGCACCAATAAACATCTGTTGCTGGTTTTAAATCAAAGACGGCGTGGTGGGTAAAGGCTGCTTGAGTAAGGTAGCCACCAGTGGTGTGATAAATACCCTTTGGCTTTGCCGTAGTTCCAGATGTATAGAGAATAAATAAACCATTCTCTGAGTCAAAAAACTCCGGGCTATGGGTATCTGCCTGCCTATCAACAATCTCATGCCACCAAATATCTTTATTCGTCCAATTAATCTCTTGGCCAGTTCGTTTAACCACAAGCACATTTTTAACATTTGTATCACCCTTTAGCGCCTCATCAACTGCCGCCTTTAAACCAAAGGCAGCTCCTTTTCGATAGCCACCATCTGCAGTTATAACTAATGTGGCATCGGCATCTTGAATTCGAGATAGGAGGGCATCTGCAGAAAAGCCGCCAAAAACTACAGAGTGCATTGCGCCAAGGCGAGCACATGCCAGCATGGCAACAGCTGCCTCTGGAATCATCGGCATATAGATCGCAACCCGGTCCCCTTGCTTAACTCCTAACTCAATTAGCGCATTTGTAGCTTTGCAAACATCTTTTAGTAATTGACCGTAGGTAATCTTTTGAGTATCCCCAGGCTCACCCTCAAAGTGAAAGGCAACTCGCTCTGCTAAACCATTTGCCACATGTCTGTCTAGACAGTTATAGGTGGCATTAAGCCTTCCGCCAATAAACCATTTAGCAAAGGGTATTTGCCAATCAATGATTTGATCCCATTTTTTATCCCAGGTTAATCGCTCTGCCTGTTTGGCCCAAAAGGCTAGTCGATCTTTCTCTGCCAGATCATAAATATCAGATTTTATATTTGCACTCTCAGAAAAATTATTACCTGGAGCAAAGGTCCGATCCTCATATGAGAGATTTTCCAATGAATCTGAAATGTTTTGCTCACTCATAGTAGGCAGAGATTATCACCTACCTACTTATCCCCACTAGATCAAAGCAGATAATTATTTCTACCCACCTATTTAGTACCTTACCTGCTGCCCAAAGGTAAGCAAATAAGTAGAGAAAAGTAAGTGAAAGAAAAAAAGTTATAAAGCTGTAATCAACTAAATCTAATAAAACTTCAATTACCCAAAAGAATGGAAAAGAAAATGTTAACTACCACCTTAATTACCTTAATCACCATCTTAGAGTGGCTACTGGCCTCTGGTACCTTAACCACAGCACTTGCTGCCATATTTAAAAAGGCCTTATCTGCCCTAGGGGTCTATTAAGTTTTTAGGTTAACTTCATGCTTTGATTTTGGGCAAAGATTTTTTTCTTTGCCCAAAATGTGGTTTAATTAGCCGTAATCCCGCAAAAAAGAGAATAGATTACATCAGCGTTGTGGCTGATTAATCCAAGGCTTAAAAAATGGGAGAAGATGATGATTGACTCTGCAGAGTGTGCGCAGATGATCAGCAGTATCAAGGTAGCTACCCTTACAAATAATTCTGATAACCAAAATATTTTAAAGAGCTCATCATGCCTGCGATAGTTTTATTAGGCGCCCAATGGGGAGATGAGGGTAAGGGCAAAGCCACCGATCTATTAGGAGATCGAGTTGATTATGCGGTCAGGTATCAAGGTGGCAATAACGCCGGGCACACCGTAGTTATTGGAGATCAAAAGTACGCACTCCACCTATTACCATCTGGAATCTTGTCCCCAAATGTAATTCCAGTAATTGGTAATGGTGTGGTGATCGATCCAGCTGTACTATTAACAGAGATTAAAGGATTAAATGAGCGTGGCATTGATACCTCAAAACTTAAGATCTCAACTAATGCTCACCTAATAACCCCATACCATCGAACCATCGACAAGGTGAGTGAGAGATTTTTAGGTAAATCAAAGATTGGCACAACCGGCCGTGGAATAGGCCCTGCTTATGCCGATAAGATAAATCGAATTGGAATAAGGGTGCAAGATCTATTTGATCCATCGATCTTAAAACAAAAAATTGAGGCAGCCTTGCATGATAAAAACCAAATTCTGATCAAGGTTTTTAATCGCAAGGGAATTACTGTTGATGAGGTATTAGATGAGTACTTAGGGTATGCCCAAATCTTAAAACCATATGTTGCAGATACCGCTTTGCTATTAGATCAAGCTTTAAAGAGTGGTAAAAATGTTTTACTAGAGGGCAGCCAAGGAACATTGTTAGATGTTGACCACGGCACATATCCATTTGTTACCTCATCTAATCCAACTGCAGGTGGAGCATCCACTGGTTCAGGTATTGGTCCAACAAAGATCACCCGGGTAATTGGCATTCTTAAGGCTTACACAACCAGAGTTGGCAGTGGTCCATTCCCAACTGAGTTATTTGATGCCGATGGGGAAGCACTTAGAAAAATTGGTGGTGAGGTTGGTGTTACAACCGGGCGCAATAGGCGATGCGGTTGGTTTGATGCCCCTATTGCTAGGTATGCGGTAAGAGTAAATGGTTTGACTGATTTCTTTTTAACAAAGCTAGATGTCTTAACCGGGTGGGAGAAGATTCCAGTATGTGTGGCGTATGAGGTAGATGGGGTAAGAGTTGAGGAGCTACCAGCATCCCAAACTGATTTTCACCATGCAAAGCCAATCTATGAGTACCTACCAGGGTGGAAAGAGAACATTTCTAAAGCAAAATCAGTAGATGATCTACCAAATAACGCTAAGGAGTATATAAAGTTTTTAGAGAAGGTATCAGGTGCTCCTATTAGCGCCATCGGAGTTGGTCCAGGTAGGGATGAAACTATTGTGGTCAGGGATTTAATCAAATGAGTATGACACCATCTGTAACACCTAATGTTTTAGCTAATAGATATGCCACAGGTGAGATGGTGGCGATCTTTGATCCAGTAAATAAGATTATTGCAGAGCGTAAGTTTTGGATAACAATTTTAAGATTACAAAAAGCAGGTGGCTTATCAATTACCGATAGTGAAATTGCCTCCTATGAGAAGGTAGTAGAGAAAGTAGATCTAGCCTCAATTGAAAAACGAGAGCGTGCCAACAGACATGATGTGAAGGCTCGGATTGAGGAGTTCAACTCTTTAGCAGGGCTAGAGAAGATTCATATTGGACTTACCAGTCGAGATCTAACTGAGAATATTGAGTTAATTGCCATCAAAGATGGTCTTAAATTGATTAGAAAACGAACACTTGAAACATTATTTTTACTTGAAAAAAGTATTACTAAGTATGAAAAGACCTATATGGTGGGCAGAAGCCATAATGTGGCCGCCCAGGTAACTACCTTAGGTAAAAGATTTGCCACATGTGCTCAAGAGCTTTTATTTTCACTTACATCCCTGGAGGAGCTAATAGCGCGCCTGCCACTTCGTGGCTTAAGGGGGCCAGTAGGAACGGGCCAAGATCAGATTGCCACTCTGGGCTCAATTAAGGATTTAAGTAAGTTAGAGGAGAAATTAGCTAAAGAGTATGGCTTTGAAAATACATTAAGTAGTCTTGGCCAGATCTATCCAAGATCAATTGATTTTGAGGTGGTAGCCAAATTACTACAGATTGCATCTGCTCCTTCCTCTATGGCAACCACAATTAGATTGATGTCTGGCTTTGGTTTAGTAAGTGAAGGATTTAAATCTGGTCAGGTTGGCTCATCTGCCATGCCACATAAGATGAATGCCAGATCCTCTGAGCGAATAAATGGCATGATGGTTTTACTTCGTGGATATGCAACTATGGCAGCAGATTTAGCTGGGGATCAATGGAATGAAGGGGATGTCTCTTGTTCTGTAGTTAGACGAGTTGTAATCCCAGATGCCTTCTACACAATCGATGGCCTACTTCACACCTTTATGACGGTTCTTACTGAGTTTGGGATCTATGAAGAAAATATCAACAAGGAGTTAGCAGAGCAGCTACCATTTTTAGCCACCTCCCAGATCTTAACGGAGCTAGTTAAAAAAGGTATGGGTAGAGAGATCGCCCATGAGTTAATTAAAAAACATGCCACAACCACTACGGCCAGTAATTTCTTTAACGCACTAGCTAGTGAGAAAGATTTTCTATTATCAATTAATGAATTAAATCATTTGATAAAGGATCCAGCATCCTTTGCGGGCAGCGCCCTTGCGCAATCACAAGAGGTGGCAGATGAGATCAGAAAGATCACCAAGGGGCAAGTATCAAAGGTAGAGCTACAATCTTTGATCTAGCGCAGTATTCACAGTTAGATTGTACGTAAATACAAAATATTTACAGTAAAAACTATATATTTTGGGAGTCAAAGCGTAGGTAGTAATCGATACCCTTTTATCCACAGACCAACCTGGTCTTACCCACTTTTAGATCCCGACAAAGTGGGGTATGGTAGGAGCCATATCAATCACTAAAAGTGATTTTTCAGCACACAAATATGATTTATAAGGAGATAAATAAAATGGTTAAGAGCTCAAGCAAATTAAAGAGTGCGGTATTAGCAACTACCTTAGGACTTTTTTTGGCCACTACCTCCTTTGTTACCACCTCAAATGCTGCCACCGTTAAAAATGGTGTGGCTTGCAAAAAAGCAGGGCTAAAGACCAAGGTGGGTAAGAAAAATTATGTCTGTGGAAACAATCCATATGTAGCCCCAACAAAACTAACTTGGATGTTGACTAGCTGCCCAGAGGCTTATGATCTTTATATCGAAGCTAAAGATCAGTATGGAATATTTAAAGATATTCTCTCCTCCTCACCAGAGGGTTTGGCTGAACTAGGAAATCTTCAAAAGAGCATGGATTCATTAGATGCTCTAATGAAAACTCAAGTTTGTAAGAGGGGTAAGTAAGCTTCAACTCTTGCTCACTCTTTAAGAACTATCTTTTTAAGGGACAATTTTATAAGTATGGATCGGGTAAAGTATTCAATTACTCAAGTTGGTATATGAAAAAGGACTCAGTTCATAAAGATTTGCAAACTGCCATGCAGGTCAAACAAATCTTGGAGGTGGTAAAAAAATCAGCTCCAGGTGGTGCTGTTGAATTACGGATTCCGCTCTATGGAGCTATTCAATGTGTTGCTGGGGCAAAACATCGGCGGGGAAATCCTGCAAATCAGGTTGAGATGAGGGCTGAGGTACTTATCCAATTAGCTAAGGATCCATCTCTTTGGCATGATTTAGTAAAGTCAGGGCAGATCCAGGCCTCTGGTCAATTAAGTGATCTATCCCAGGTATTCTCAACCGCTTTTCAGAAAACCCTGTAAGAGGTGGGGTGAGAGGCCGGAATATTTTGGCGCATTTAGGGGTTGATTAGATAATCTTGCACCCTATTGACAAAGATTATTGAGAATTTGTGAAGGAGGCCCACCCATGGGACGTGGCCGATCAAAAGCTAGAGAAACTAGAGTCGCCAGAGATCTTAAGTACTCAAATCAAGATATGGATCTAGATCGATTAGCGAAAGAGCTCCATGGCGAGCTAAATGATGATAGGAGCAACCAAGATAAGGATTCCTACCTCGATGAGGATTACAAGTAAATAAGAACTAGTTAACTACTTGTAGTGTTTTAGTTGTGATCTGTAATTAAGTATTTATCTTACGTAGAAATTCATTTCTCACATTGGGTAATTTGTGGAAGGAGATTAGTAGTACGGTTTACTTATGCGCCCCACCCCATATGTTGCAAGTCTAAGAATTTATGAACCACTTGATAGCTTTGACATTCTAGATCAACAAAGATGGGCGCATCTTTTAATTTCCTCTCCTACCAGCTGGGATGAACAAAAACGGGCGCTAACTAGGGTAGTAAAAAGTGAGGCGCCAAATACCAAACCGGATGGGGCTCACCTTTTAGAGCATGAGGGCAAAAGATATATCGCCCCATGGTCGACCACCACTAGATGTTGGAGCGCGCTAAATGATTTCAAGTACTCACTACCTGCCCCTTTAATTAAGTTTTTTATCCCCCAAAGTATCGAGGATTCAATTAAGAGCTCAGCAATTGAGATTGAAGATAAGGTTTCACATATTCTCACCTCAACTTGGAGTATCCCGCCCCGCTGGTTTGCATTATTTCAACCAGATGAGAGATTGCGGGGAAAAAATGAGGATGGTGCTTTCACCATTCTTCGCACATCAATTAACAACGCAAAAACTAGAGCAAGATTTACCTATGAGGCAGTACTAGGTACATTTGGATCAGGGCCGGTTGAGGGTGAGATCGCAGAGTTAATCTCCTGGCTTGAGATCTTTGATAACTCATCAATTGTTGAATTAGATTACGGCGGCCTTGCTGTCTATTTAGATAATCTTCTTATCCAAAATGGTGAGCCAGGATTATCTGCTGACACATCTATTGAGGATGTAAATACCTCAATTACAGGTCTTGCTTCAGGAGATGGCGCTCTAGCTGGTAAGGGGTATGAACGACTGGTCTCTCGCTGGCGCAAGGTTGCAACCTTAGAGTCTGCAACTTAACTAGATCTTGACCAAAATAACTATGCCAATTTGCACTCAATACTTGCCCAAAAGATTAAAGTAACGGGATACTTAGGGTATATGTTGCAATAGGGTTTATAAGGGTTAAAGTGGACATCACTTTTATCTTTTAAAACAGAAACAGAATTAATATCAAGCGATCAACTACTCAAGGGCAGGAGAGGCAAATGAGCCAAAACAATTACTCACTCACTCCTTCCTCCCGAGAAAATCTTCTTACCCCATCTGAGGTAGCAGCATTATTTCGAGTAGATCCAAAGACGGTTACTAGGTGGGCAAAGGCTGGCAAATTAACCTCGATTAAAACCTTAGGCGGTCATAGAAGGTATAAAGAGTCTGAGGTTAGATCTCTGCTTAAATCAATTTCACCTAATACGCCAAATTCAAGCAATACCAACCTAGGGAAGTAATTAAAGTGAGAGGTAGAAAATTACAGTGAGTGAAGAATCAACTGATAAAGGTGTAGATAAGAAGAGTGGTGATGATCCAAAGGCGAAGATGTTGGCGGCGCTAGCTAAAAAGCAAAAGGGGCATAACACCGGTAAATCATCTGGTCCTGCCAGTGGTTCTAAGGTTGGTGCAGGTCAAACTGGAGGAGCAGCTCCAAAGATGCATAGAAGAAAGGCTGGCTCTGCTTAAAGATTAAGTACCCTTCCATGTTGATTTCAAATTATCAATACCTAACAATATTTATTCTAAGTTTTATTCTAGTTGGAGCATTAACTCCTCTTATGCGCAAAGTTGCAATTAATAACAATATTTTTGATTTGCCAAATACCTCACATAAATCTCACACACTTCCAACACCATACCTAGGTGGTGTAGCAATAATGCTTGGCGTAGTACTGGTATCACTGCTAGCAGTTTTATTATCAACTAATATATTAGGCAATCTAAACCTACTTCTATCCGTTCTAGTACCTGCACTTCTATTAGGGCTAATTGGATTGTGGGATGATTTAAAGTCACTACCGGCGTATCCAAGATTATTTGCTCAAAGCGCTGTAGGTGTATGTGTTTCAATTATTTTAATTACAACAGGCACGGTAGGTAATCCAACAGGCTCAATAGTTTTGGATGTATTACTAACTGTCATTTGGATAGTAGGTATTTGTAACTCAATTAACTTCTTTGACAATATGGATGGTGGCGCAGCTGGTGCTGTGGCATTTTCCTCCCTTGGTATTGCTTTTCTAGCCTGGAATTTAGAACAAAGCTTATTAGCAGGATTAGCTCTGGTAACTGCTGGTGCTACATTCGGTTTCCTAATTTGGAATAAAAGTCCGGCCAAGATTTATATGGGAGATGCTGGTGCATTATTTCTAGGAGTCTTACTTGCTTCCTTAGCGATTAGATTAGATCCCAGTACGCAAAGTAGGGCGATATCTTTATCAATTCCCTTGTTACTTTTAGCACTACCAATTCTTGATACTACAACTGTGGTTATCTCTAGATTTCGAAGCGGCATATCAATTCTTCAAGGCGGACAAGATCACCTATCTCATAGATTGGTGAATATAGGCCTGACGCGAAAATCTGCCGTTATTGTGCTTTGGCTATTGTGTGTGTTATTTGTTGTGATTGCAAATCTAGTTTCAGTACTGCCATTTACCCTTGAAGTAATCCTTTTATTACTAGGTGCAATTATTTGGTTTGCATTATTGCTCTGGTTTCTTAAAATTCCAGTAGTCAAAAAGATTTAAATCTACCCTGGTGGCTTGGGCCGGGATCGAACCGGCGACCTAACGATTTTCAGTCGTTCGCTCGTACCAACTGAGCTACCAAGCCAATCAAATTTATTTTAATTATTTCCTCTAATTCTCTACAACGTAGAAAAACTAAGAAGATTACAAATAAAATAAATCGCGACCCAGACGGGACTTGAACCCGCGACCTCCGCCGTGACAGGGCGGCGCGCTAACCAACTGCGCTACTGGGCCAGCATTTAAAGGGAGTTGAAAATTACTTTTCAACTCACCTTTGCGTCCCCAACGGGATTTGAACCCGTGTTAACGCCGTGAAAGGGCGACGTCCTAGGCCACTAGACGATGGGGACAGTGGAAGGGCTAAGGGTATCGGGTCAATTAACTAGGGCAAAACTTGGTAGAAGGTAAGCATTAAATCAACTGGTTTTATATACCAGAGTAACTAGGTGCGACAATTACCCATCATGACCATCATCTCTAGCTGCACATTAAGCTCACTAAAAGAAGCAGCCAAATCATTAGAGCAAGGTAATTTGGTGGCTTTTCCAACCGAGACTGTTTATGGATTGGGCGCTGACGCGACAAATAAGGATGCAGTTGCTCGGATTTATGATGTTAAAGGCAGACCAACAGGACATCCATTAATTGTTCATATCTCATCTACAAATAATTTAGATAAATGGGCGCAGCAGATTCCAGAGTATGCAATAACTTTAGCTCGCACTTTTTGGCCAGGCCCCATGACATTAATCCTGCCAAGAACTGAGCTTGCTAAAGATTTTATAACTGGTGGCCAAGATAATGTTGGAATCAGAGTTCCTTCTCATCCGCTTGCTTTATCACTACTAAAAGAGTTTGAATCACTTGGTGGCCTGGGCATTGCCGCCCCTAGTGCAAATAGATTTGGCAAAGTATCGCCAACTTCAGCACAAGCTGTGCAGGAAGAACTAGCTGAGTACTTAACGCCAGATGATCTAATTTTAGATGGCGGTCCTTGCCAAATTGGAATTGAATCAACAATTATTGATTGCACAAAACAAACACCACAAATACTTCGTCCAGGTGGAGTTACCCAAGAACAGATTACAGAGTTGATTAATTTAGAGCCAGATAAAAAAAGTTATACCCACAGTAGTGATGTAAAAGCACCTGGCTTATTGGAATCTCATTACAGCCCTAAGGCAAAAGTATTTTTATCAGGCACACCACAACCGGGGGATGGATTTTTAGCGCTTTCAAGTATTGCCACTCCTACGGGTGCAATTAGGTTGGCAACTCCAGTAAGTGATGAAGATTATGCCAGGCAGTTATATAGCGCCTTTCGGCTAGCTGATTCTAAAAAGATTGAAAGGATTTTTGCAGTTCCCCTTGAAAATGAGGGAATAGCAGTTGCAATTAACAATCGGCTTAGTAAGGCAGCTCATCAAGTTTAAGTTTGATGCAAGGTAGACTTACCATCATTAATCTCTATAATTATTCCAAACCTTATTGAAAAGAGAGAATTTAAAGTGAGCAAAGCGTTTTGTGCACCTACCTCAATAATTGAGGATGAAGTTAAGCTCTCAGAGGGCGTAAAGGTCTGGAATTTTTCTCATATTCGTAGTGGTGCTCAAATTGGCTCAAATACCATTATTGGCGATTATGTTTACATTGGGCAGGGTGTTGTAGTTGGTAGTAATTGTAAAATTCAAAACTCAGCACAGATATATGAACCAGCCCAAATTGGAGATGGGGTCTTTATTGGCCCCGGAGTAATACTGACAAATGACAGAAACCCAAGGGCAATAAACCCTGATAAGTCACAAAAGAGTGCAAGTGATTGGCAGCCAGTTTCTGTTTCAATAAAGCAGGGTGCATCAATCGGGGCTGGGGCAGTATGTGTTGGGCCAGTTCACATTGGGCAATGGGCCATGATTGGTGCTGGATCAGTTGTAGTAGATGATGTCTTAAATTATGCACTAGTTGCAGGGGTGCCAGCAAGACAGATTGGCTGGGTCGGTAAAGGTGGAGTTAAATTAGTAGAACAAAGTTCAAAAACATTTAAGTGCCCTATCTCAGAAAAGATCTATAACCTTGAAGGAACTAACTTAGTTGAATTGAGCTCATGAGAAAAAAACCAATTCCAATTGCTAAACCCATTATTAGTCGAGATGTCAGAAAAGCGGTAAATAAGGTTTTACGTTCAGGAAACTTAACACAAGGACCTGAAGTGGCAGCCTTTGAAAGAGAGTTTTCACAATTTGTTAATGAGCGCGAATGTGTTGCAGTGAATTCAGGTACCTCAGCACTTCACCTAGCTTTATTAAGTCTTGGCATTGGCACAGGGGATGAAGTAATTATTCCATCATTTACTTTTGCTGCCACAGCAAACTCAGTAGCTTTAACTGGCGCAAAACCAGTTTTTGTGGATATTGATATCAAGAGTTACAACATAGATCCAAATTTAATTGAAAATGCAATTACGCCAAAAACTAAAGCAATACAAGTAGTACATCTTTATGGATTACCAGCTGATATGACCAAAATTGCAGAGATTGCAAAGCGACATAACCTATTCATTATTGAAGATGCAGCTCAAGCCCATAACGCTGCAATAAATGGCCAACCTGTCGGCACATTTGGTGATGCTGCAGCATTTTCCTTTTACCCAACAAAAAATATGACCTCAGGTGAGGGCGGCATGATTGTTTTTAAGGATAAGGATTCTGCTCGGCTTGCTCGTCTTTATCGAAACCAAGGCATGGAGAAGCGATACCAAAATGAGATAGTAGGTTTTAATCTTCGAATGACAGATATCCATGCTGCAATCGGTCGGACTCAACTCAAACACCTTTCAAAGTGGATTAAAAAACGTCAAGATAATGCAATGACATTATCATGTCAGTTACAAAATGTAGTCACACCATTTACGCCAGCTGGTTTTTCTCATGTTTTTCATCAATACACAATCAGAGTTCCAAAAAATAGAGATGCTTTCGCAGATAGTTTAAGCCAAGCAGGGATTGGAAATAGCGTTTATTACCCAACCCAGGTGCATAAATTACCCTCATTTAATAGCCCAAT
>Ga0194116_10006119_pt1 | contig 12941 bp, 15 predicted proteins | sample TA2MahsurfametaG_4_FD_148617 | JGI IMG/M metagenome (GOLD analysis project Ga0194116, IMG submission 148617) | Freshwater microbial communities from Lake Tanganyika, Tanzania - TA2015008 Mahale S9 surface | ecosystem: Environmental > Aquatic > Freshwater > Lake | place: Tanzania: Lake... | reverse complement strand
CAATGATAAAAATGACATTACCCATTTTAAACTTGGAGATCAACAATTAGAAATTAAAAGTTGGTTACAATTTTATGGTATTTGGATTGCTGAAGGTCATGTTGATAAATTTAGTAATTATGTTAAAATCTCTTCTCATAAAGATAGAGTATTTGTTAAGGTTGTTAGCATTTGTAATTCACTAAAATTAACTTATCATTCCACTAAAGATCATCCTGAAGCAAAATCAGATAATATTATTACTATTTCAAATAAACAACTAGGTCAATATATGGAACAATTTAATGTTGGTGCTATTAATAAATCATTACCTAAATGGGTATGGAACTTAACACCTGATTTATGTTGTGAATTAATTGATAGTATGATGTTAGGTGATGGTCATACTATGGAAAATGGTACCAAAAGATATGATACATCTTCTAAAAAATTAGCTGATGATTTTCAAAGATTGTGTTTACATGCTGGTTATTCAACTAATATTTCATTGAAATATGAAGCTGGACATTGTTCTCAAGAAATTAAATCAGGAAAGAACACTGGTAAAGTAATTAAATCAACTGCTAATGCATATCGTATGACAATTATTGAAACACAAGTTGAACCACTTGTTAACAAAAATATTAAAAAGACTTGTGATAAAGTTGAAGGTAATTCAGATAAAATGATTCCATTTAATGGAAAAGTCTATTGTTGCACTGTTCCAAAAGGTGAAGGTATTATTGTTGTGCGACGATGTGGAATGATGGTTTTGAGTGGAAATTCGAGGCACGGACAGAAAGGAACTGTCGGTATAACATATCCCCAAAAAGACATGCCATTTACTGAATCTGGTATAATTCCTGATTTAATTTTGAATCCTTGTGGGTTTCCTTCTCGTATGAGTTTAGGACAAATTATTGAATGTTTAGTATCAAAGGAAGCAGCTGAATCAGGTCATTTTGTAGATGGTACACCATTTAATAATTATGATGTTCAACAAATACCTCAAGCTTTAGAAAAACTAGGATACAATCCATATGGTACAGAAAAAATGTATTGTGGCTTTACAGGTAGACAAATTGATGTAGAAATTTTTATTGGACCTGTATATACAATTCGTCTAAAACACATGGTTTTGGATAAAATACATGGTCGTGCTCGTGGTCCAAAACAAGCACTTACCAGACAACCATTAGAGGGAAGATCACGCGATGGTGGTCTTAAAATCGGTAAACATTTTGCCGGTAAAAGTCAGTATTACAACTACTGGCTAGTCCGTGATATAGCGGGCTACATTCTCAAACTGCGGGGAAGACCTGTAGCATGTATCTTAATTATTGAACACATATATTGAAAATAATATACATGCTAAAAATTTAAGTTTAGTACCAAACCAATTATGAAAATATTTGGTGGCTTATGTTAATTGCATAGGGTAAGGTAAAAAGCTAAACACAAGGTTAATCCGCAACCAATCTTCTATTAATAGAAGAAGGCTCAACGACTAGACGGGAATGGGTTCAACAAGTTAAAACTTGATGGGCTTAAGGTATAGTCTATTCCCACCTGAAAAGGTGACTTGTACAAGGTTTTAAAATCACTATATCTAATATTTTATTATATTAGGGTTTTAATATCGAATACAAGTGTTATTTTTTAAGATGATTATACTTCTTAAAAATAATGGTTCCATAAGGAAATGGAAAAAGATGCTATGGTCGCTCACGGCATGGCTCAGTTTTTAAAAGAACGTTTAATGGAAACATCAGATATTACAAAAGTTTATGTATGTGATGAATGTGGTATGTTTGCATCTAAAGTTATTGACAAAGATTATTACAGATGCAAAGGATGTCATAATTCAACAAGAATATCAGCTGTTGTTATTCCTTATGCATGCAAATTATTATTCCAAGAATTGACATCAGTAAATATTTTACCAAGAATTAGAACCGAACGTTCCATTCACGGCGATGAATCATAATATTGAATCTATATAACAATTTATTTATTATATGGATATAACTTTATTAATTTATAACAACTTATAATTTAAGCATTAATATTTTTCATATACTTTTATGTGTTAGTTCTAAATATTTTTTTTTATATTTTAAATATTTCTGTTTTGATGACACTTCATAAATAGGTGGTGGTATATAATTTGTACAATATTCCATAAAATTTTTACAATTTGCTTCCATATTATATATATTATTATTCATTTTTTGATAAACATTATTATTGATTCTTGTAAAAATATTATCCAAAATTAGAAAATTACTATTTTCATAAAATTTAAAATCTTTTCCTAGGTTTTGATTAATAAAAATTATAAAATAACCATTTGGTTTTAACATATTATAGTGTTTAACAAATTCTGGAATCATAATTGATTCCAAAAAAGTAGGACAATGTTCTAAAACAATATAATCAAATTTGTTATTATGTTCAATATTAAATTTTTTTATAGGTAAATAACTTTCATCTTGATCACCATCAAATACAGCATCTTCGAATGATCTATCAAATATAAATAAATTACTTGAAATATTAGATATATATAAATCAGCAGGTGCATCTTCATTAAAATAATTATTAATAGTTTGTAATGTATAAAATATACATGACTCTTTTGAAACAGGTATTGGAGTATTATTATTTATAACATTTATAATAGTTTCATGAAATTTATTAAAACCTTTTATTCCACACACTACTAATATGTCTACCATTAATAAAATAAAGATTTTTTATATTCTATGAATTTTATAGTGAATATTTTACCAAGAATTAGAACTATTCACAGTAATGAATCATAATATTAAATTAATTTATAATAAATATATAACCAATATTTACCAATGGTAAAATTGGTTGGTGACAATTCCAGGAATCCTGGCTGCTGATCCGCGTCTAATCACGTTTCCAAAGCAATCACATATTTTCATTTTCGGATACTTTGCAATGCCATGTAATCGATTGAAGCTGCAATCCAAGTATTTCATTTTGCGCAGCCCTTTTGGGCGGGGCAATGTGCTCAATTGATTTTTGGAACAGAATAACTTTTTTAGTTTCTTCATAGCAGGTAAATACACAAGACAGTTATTCGAACAAATAAGCTTTCTGATTCTGTTCATTCTCGGAATTTCAGAAAGCTGGTTGCTAGAACAATCCAAGAATTTCAATTTCAAGCCAACAGGAAGTTTAGTCAGACGATTTCTACTGCAATCAAGGCTTTTCAACTTTGGACAGCGATCAATTTGCAAAGATTCGAGATTACAGTTTGAACATTCAACAGTTTTTAAAAGCGGACAGTTTGATATTACCAAACTTCCAATTGAATTGTCTGAACAAACTAGACTTTTTAAATTCAGACAGTTCATAAAAGGAGGTAATTCAGAAAGATCACACAAAGAGCAATTAATTTCTGAAGCATGAACCATAAGTTGATCAAGTGGTTTAGAAGGATCAACTTGAGTCCCGGAAGGAAAAGATATTTTCATATTAGGTTTTTAAAATAGTTTAAATTGGTAATATAATAAATATTTCAATTTTTTTTAGTCTAGAAAATTGATTTTTATTTATAATATAAATATAGTTATATCATAATGTCAAGTAATATTGATTTAGAAGAAACCAAATTATTATCGAAAATGAATCTGAATGGTAATACAGTAATATTTGAAGAAGATAATAGAAAGTTTACAGAATTAGATAAAGAAATGAAACCACAATTATTACAAAAATTAAATAATTTTATTAATACATATTGTATTTTACATATTAATGTTGATAAATATGTTTGTACCAAATGTAATACAACATTAGGTTGTAAAGATTTTTTATATTATGAAAATGGAATTAAATATGTAATTACTGAAAAATATTATCACACTTTTAGAGAACATGAAATTGTAATAAATGACAAATTATATCAATTAATATAATAGTATTTTAAGTCAAAAAAATTTAGTTTTTTATTATTTATGATTATAATAATTTTATTTTTTTACCATAAAAATAATCATGGTCCTACATTAAAAAGAAGGATTAAATATATTTTATAAATCTAAAAAACGTGATAGATTGAAAAATAATAAATCAAAATTTTTAAATTTTTATTTATTTTTTTGATACAGTTGATGGATTAAAATTTGATTTGGATAAATTAAAAACATATAATATATTAAATCAATAAAAGAACTAATTGATATTCTACTATGTAATAATTTTAATAAGATTAAAGCTTATTTTCTGCATTCAAATATATTTTTAGATCGTCGATTCTTTAATATTTTGAATTAAAAACCAATAAAACCAGAGAAACTCAAATAATAAACTAAACTAAATATTATTATTAATCATCATGTTGGATAAATAAAATAATTTTTTCTTATATCTATAAATTTTATTTTTAATAGATTTTTTTTTATTATATATTTCAGTTTCCAAATAAATATTATCTTTACCATCTATAATATCATTATATTTTTTATTATAAAAATTAAGTAATAATATAAGTGATTGATAATCCCATTCTAATGAAGTAAATGTTACTTTTTCTAATATTTCTTGACTATATAGTTTAGATTCAAATAATTTTTTCAAATTACTAAAATAATCATCTATTGAAATATTTGATAAAACATATTGATCACTATTATCATCAAAATCATTATACCATGGTTTTATATTATCATAAAATACGATGTCAAAAATTATTTTACCATATAAATAGATTTTAGTTGTTCTTTCAAACATTTTATATTTCCATATAAATTTTGGAAATTCTTTTTTTAATGCAATAAATAATTCTTCAATTAATCTTATTCTAACATTTGGATTATTTTCAAAAGGAACAAGTGTAATATCAATATCATCTGTTATTTTTTGATTTAAATTACCATAATAATTATTTAATTTATATTTGATACTTGAACCACCTTTTATATGAATAAAAAAATTTGATTTCGAATAATTTTTTCCAAAATTTTTTTTGTTAAAATTTAAACAAAAATTTATTAAAGAATCAAATGTTATATTAAAATCTATATCTTCATTAAATTTATAATAATTATTTAAATAATCAATACATTTATTGTCAAACATATTAATTATAATATAGATTTTTTATTTTATATATATTTAAATTTTATATAAAATTATATTAATGTATTAAATTAATTTTGATCTGTTGCTTCTTTAATTCTATTTTTGGTACGTTTTAATGTAACTCTTTCAATAGTTGGTCTTGATTTAATAATTTGCTCTGTCATTGCTGTAGCTTTATTGGCATCACCTACAATATCAATTAATGCTTTTTGTATTGTTTCTTTTTTGAGAGGTGCTTGTGTTTTACTAATATTTCTTCTTAATTTACCATCAGCTACATCAATAACTTTTTCATCAATTGTTTGAAGATAATTTAAAATAAATTCTTCTTTTTGTTTCTTTTCAGTATTAAGATTTTTTGTTTTTTCTTTTATTTCTTTAAGTTTATCATCAACTTCAAGATATCTTTTAACAGATTCAACAAACTCTTTAGATATTTTCTTTTTTTCTCCTTTATTTTCTGAATCGGACATTATATTAATTATATAAAAGATTTTTTTCTTTAAGATATTTTTATATAATTAAATTTTAATTATGTGATTGAGAACAATAAATGGTTGCATAACATTATGAGGAAGACCACCTCCAGCTGAACTAGTGTTTGTAACTGTTATTGGATCATTGGCTGCAGTAACACCTGCAGTGTCTGGTGCATTAATGTTTTGAACTCCATTTTGTTTATCATATGTATGAGTATGTGCTGGAATTTCATTAAGAGTTAAAGTGTGATTTTCTTCACCACCAACTGCACCTAAAACACGATTAGTTAAAGTAGCTTGAACGTTTTGACCAGCAGAGACAATAACTCTACCTCTTAAGTCAGGAAGATTAAATGTAGATTCTCCATCACCATTACCGAATGTAGTTCCAATTATTTCAAATAAAGATTTATAAGTTACTCGAGATACTGTATCACCATTACATAATAACCATCCTTTTGGAGCATTATTACCTGCAAAACTAGCAACTGTTCCGGAAGGTAATGAATTCTTACTATTAATAGTATTTATTAAACTACTAATATTATTATTCATATATTATTATACTAGATTTTTTTTATTTTACAGCGAGGACTATTTTAAATGACACGATTTACACCTTTGCACATTTAAAACGCCGGCTTTGATTCTATGGGAAAAATAATAAAAACTTAATTATTTATATAATCTAACAAAAAGATATGTATGTCTTCTTTTGATTGCAATAATTCTGGATAACCTTCTTCATCACGAATATTACTATTAAAAAAACTTTCATAATTGATATCATATTTTGCAAGTAGTTCATTTTGTGTCATTTTGGTTTCCGGAAACATATTTAAACATGCGGAGAGAGAGCGCGAAAAAAAGTTAATTGGTCTAAAAATATTTGGTAAAATAATTAAATAATTGTTAGCTTAAAACTTGTGTAAATACAGATTGTAAAAATTGATCTACTGAAATCAAATAATTTTGTTTTCTTGTAATTGGTGCTAAATATCTATGGTATCTCGTAGAATAAAATTCTTTAAAACTTCTAGAATCTGAATTTTTGTATGATAAATATTTTAACCATAACCAATTTAAAGTTTCTTTCTTATTTTTGACATCAACAAATAAAAAATAATTAGCATAAGGTAGATCTTTTCCACAATCACGAATGTCACAAGTTGAATAATTAATTTGACAATCATAATAGTCAGCGAGATCTTTTTCTAGTTGTCTATTATCTTCAAACATAAATTTAATTGCTGTATCAATTTCATCTGAATGACGTTTTTGTTGACTTTTATATTCTAGCAATTTTCTTCTTAATTCAGTGACTATTTGAATTACAGACTGATTAGAATGATCTTGACCACGCAAATATATTAAACATGATTCAATAAATTCTTTATTTTCAATATATATAACATTTGACATTGTATTAACAATAATACCAATAATTGATTTAAAATTATTATCATTAATGCAAAAATAACCATCTTTTGAATTTGAAAATTCAGTTGATGTATATATTTGTGATAATTTTACTTTTTTTAAAATTTCTTTTGAAAATTGTTTGCGATATAAATTATTTGTAAGTTTACTTAAAATACTATCAGATAGATATCTTAATTTGAACATTTCAGGACATTTAATTTTAACATCAAAGTCAGAATTAAAAATAATTTCAATAAATCTTGAATTCTTAAATTGTGTACATGACACAAAACCAGGTGTTTGTCTATTCATTTCATTAATTTGATCAATAAAATTTAATAAATTTTCTTTGTTTCTACCAACAGGTTGGTGATTGATAGATATCTCAAAAAGATTCATTGATTCGGTCATTAAAGGCTAGTATATAAAATTATAATAAAAAATTTCAATTTTTTGTTATATTTATATTTTATATCATGACTTAAACAGCTTAAACAGCTAAAATATAATATTGTAATGAAGATACTTAATAAAAATAAATGAATATGTACATAACTATTTATTTTATAAATTAAAAACTATTATACAAGTGTTTTTAATATATAAAAATTAAGATGATTTAACATAAAGGCTTAATATTCATATCAGGTTCATAGGTGCTATTATTCCATGGACTGACGGTGAATTTAGGATTGGGTACAGTACCTCTGATATCATAAGATGCATTCTTGAGAGATTGACCAACAGTGTTAATACCAATGACATAACGTTCGGTGTTAATTAATTTATCATCATTAATGTTAAATTTGGCTTGTGAGAAATCAGTGTCAAACCATTGTTTGTTAATTTCTTTTGGTAAGAAATCTTTAGCATTATATTTTTTTACATTGTTTTTATTGATATCTACAACATCAGGACGAGCTTGTTGAGGAATGGGTCTTTGAAATGCTGCATCAAGAGAAGCTCCAGTTTGATTTACATCAGAAGGTTCAAATTGGAAAACATCCATTTGATTTCCACGTACTTCAGATCTAGGAGTTTCTGATTTAGGAACTTGTTTTCTAGATTTAGAATCAATACTTCTTACTACTTCAGATTTAGGGGTTTCTGATTTAGGGGTTTCTGATTTAGGGGTTTCTGATTTAGGGGTTTCTGATTTAGGGGTTTTTGATTTAGGGGTTTCTGATTTAGGGGTTTCTGATTTAGGGGTTTCTGATTTAGGGGTTTCTGATTTAGGGGTTTCTGATTTAGGGGTTTCTGATTTAGGAGTTTCTGATTTAGGTGTTGGTGATTTTGCATCTTGAGTAAAACATTCATCAACATGTTTTGGTTTAGTTAAATAATAAATTAAGAAACCTAATGCAACTAATAATAAAACTGTGGACAGTGTGTTATCTTTTGGCATTTGTTCGGGCATTTAGATATATCTAAAGTTAGAAAAAATTTATAGATTTTAAATTTTTTTTTTGAAACTAGTTTTTATTATCAAATTTAATTAATCAATTATGTCATAATTTTCTGAACTATCTGAATTAAAAATATATTTATTTTTAATAATAATTTTATTTATTATACTATTTTTTTGTTCTGTTTTTTTAAAGTTATTATTTGTATCAATTAGTTTTTTTTCACCTAATAATTTTAATAATTTATTTACATCATTATTTTCATCTAGTTTTAAACTAACATTTTCATATACTTGAATTAAATCCCCTACTTCTAAATTAGATAAATTAACTTCTTCATTATTTTCATTATATATTTTAAAATTAACTGACCCTTTTACTATTTTTGCTGTAAAAATATGATTATTTTCAGATTCAATTATAAAATTATTTTTATCTATATTTATTGTTTTAACTTTTATTTTATGTTTTATTGTATTCATTAATAATATCTAATATTTATTAAATCAAAATAACGAATAAAATTGAATTAAAATATTAATAATTAAGTTAATTATAATTAATGGAATATAATTTTGATAAAGTTATCAAAAGAGTTCATCCCGAATGGTTAGATTTTTTTGAATCAAATAAAGATGAATTAATATTAATATTAAATCAAGTAAATAAAGATATTAAAGATGGTAAAACTATTTTTCCATTACCTAAAGATTTATTAAGAACTCTTTATTATTTTGGACCAAAAGATACTAAATTAGTATTACTCGGACAAGATCCTTATATAAATTCAGAAATTTGTTCAGATAAAAAAGTACCACAAGCTTGTGGAATGTCATTCGGTGTTCCAAAAGCTCATAAAAAAATACCTCCATCATTACAAAATATTTTTAAAGAAATTAAAAACTGTTATCCAGATTTTATAATACCAAATCATGGTTTTCTAAAAAGATGGATAAAACAAGAAAAAATATTATTGCTAAATTCAGCTTTAACTGTTATTGAATCAAAATCAAATAGTCATCAACACTTATGGACTAATTTTACTGATAAATTAATTAAATATATTAGTGATACTAACCAAAACACTGTTTTTCTATTGATGGGAAATTTTGCAATTGGAAAATCAAAACTTTTAGATACTAATAAACACAAAATATTTACAACTGTTCATCCATCTCCATTGTCAGCTCATAATGGATTTTTTGGATGTAATGTTTTCTTAAAAATAAATAATTATTTAGTTGATAAAAATATATTACCAATTAAATGGTAAAAAAAAAAATATCTAAAATAATATATATGTTTGGAATAGAATCTTATAAAAATAAAGACGAACTTCTCGAAGAACAATATAAAGCCAAGTACTTAAAGTACAAACAAAAATACCTCGAACTTAGTCAAACTGGTGGTAATATAATTCCTGGTATATACGCTTATTTAACAACAGAAGATAAAGCTAATGAGTTAGTAGCTTTGTATAATATATGTACACCAGGAGAAGGTTTACAACCATTTAATGTCGATGAAGTAAATCAATTAACAGATCCTCCTTCTATAAAAGTTACTAATAATATTAATAAAACTGATAATATTAAAAATACTGAATTTCAAACTTTTGTTGAAACAGAACAAATTAAATTTAATCAAAATGTTGAACGCAAAAAAGAAGAATTTTTAAAATCATTTAAATCTGATAGAGCTAAATTTGAAAAATTATTAAATGATAAATTAGTTTCATGTAATACTCCTAAATCAGCTGATATTGATAGTCTCTTAAATGACAATGCTTACAAAATTAGAAATAATTCAAAAAAAATTGAATTAATTCTTAAAGATTCAGCAGCGGTTAAAACTGTATTAAGAGTGGTTAAAGGTACAGAAAAATCATCAAAGAAAAATTCAAGTACAATACCTGATCTTAAAAACGCTTTTAATAAAGATACTCCAGATTTTAGTATTATTTTATCCAATATAGCAGCAGGTAATAAAATGTCTGAAAAACCAAATCCCACCGTTCCTACACATTATGTTTTAATAGAAGAATTAAAGTTAATGTCACCAAAATTAGTAGGTGATGGAAAACCCAAACCAATACCACAATAAAATTATAGTATAAAAAAATGAAATATAAATAAACTATCTAAAGAGTTATTAACTCTATAAATAGCTTATGAAAAATATAGAGAAATATTTAGATATGAGTGATGAACAACTCGACAACCTTTTAATGGGTGTCGATCTGGATAATAAACCAGATGTTGAACAATCAACAGTAGTTTGTAAAAATTGTAAAAGTCCTAATTTGGTTATAGATAATACTAAAGGGCATATGGTATGTACTGATTGTGCCGTTATTAATGAAGAATATTTGGATGAAAATCCAGAATTAACCAGCAATGATGGCGAAGGTAGTAATAATTCACGATATGGTGCACCATCAAGTTTCTTCTTTCCAAAGGCATCATTAGGCACCAAAATAGTTTCCAAAGGATATAATCGTTTAAGTTTATTACAAAAGCAAGGACAAATGCCATATAAAGAAAAAAGTTTGATGGATGTTCTTGAAACAATTCAATCAAAATGTAAAAAATATGGAATCACACAAACAATTATAGATAGTGCTAAAATTTTATACAAAAAAGTGTCAGAATCAGTTCATTCAAAAGGTAAAAGAAAAGGCAAAAATATAATTATGCGTTGTATCAATCGAAGAAGTATGATAGCAGCATGTTTATTTCATGCTTGTAAATTACAAAAAGAAACCAGATCACCAAAAGAAATAGCTGATATTTACGATTTAGAAATTAAGCATGTTAATCGTGGATGTAGGAAATTTTGTGATATCATTGATTCAAATACTTTATTCTATCAAATTAAAAGTTCTCAATCATCTGATTTCATTGAACGTTTTGCCAAAAAATTAAATATTGATAAAAAATATATTGATATTTCAAAAGATGTATCATCAAATATTCATAAATTAGATTTAGCATCAACTCATGAACCTCCATCTGTAGCAGCTGGATGTATTTTACTAGTAACTCAATTTTATAACATTCAATTATCAAAAAAACAGATCTCAGATATTTTTGGAATTAGTGATGTTACTATTAGTAAAACATTTAGAAAAATCTGGCCCTATCATAAGATTGTATTAAATAATAAAATAACAGAATTAATTTTAGAGAAAAAAAATGTAACGAGTAAAAATTCATCTGATATTAACAAAAATAATTTAATTATTAATAATGATTCTGAATCTGATGAAAAACCAAAAAAAAAATTAGTAAAAGGTAAAAAAAAAGATTTAATTATCAATGAAGATTCAGATGAAAATAACACAGAAAATGAATACGAAAGTGATAGTGATGAATATGATGAATCTGATGAAAATATAGAAAATAAGCCTAAATTTGATGTTTAAAATTATTTATATATCTATTTATATAAATGAATAATAATTATAAAAATCTTTATTTAAAATACAAAAGTAAATATTTAACTTTGAAATTATCATTTATTAATCAAAGAGGAGGAGAAAAATATAGTTTATCAGTTAGTAAAATTGAAAAATATTTAAATGATTTAATAGAAATGAGAGATGAAATTGATAGTTTAATAAATAAAATTAGAGATATAGAACCTGAATTTTTAACTAAGAATATTTATTTATGGGGTAATAATATAAATCAACCAGCTTATGAACATGTTAAAAAAATAAAAAATATAATAGATAAATTTACAAATTATTTAGAATCAAATGATATTCCAGTTGATTATTATAATTTGGATATATTTTACACTCAAGAATTGGTTGATTCTTTAGAATCTTTGAAGAATGATTTAACGTATGATAAATTATTAGAAAAATATAAATCGAGACAATATTTTTATACTATTGATGAAACCAATTATAATGAAATATTAGATGCTATGATATTAGAATATAATATTAATAATGAAAAAGATATTGAAAAACTTTTTAAATCTGCTCTTCTTGGTTTTAATAAAAATTATATATTTGGATATATGGTTTTATTTAGATTTTCAATAGTTAACAAAAAACAAATATCAGTAATAAATAACAATATAAGTTATTTAACTTTTCATTCGATTTTTTCATCTTTAAATAATTCATTAAATTCAGAAGAATATGTAGGAATTTTAATAAAGTTAATTAAAGAATATATCATGTCGTTTCCAATTAAAAAACTTATAATTATAAAAAATCCAATTGATTTTAATAAAAAATTTGAATTAAAATCCGAGATATCATTTTATGAATCAAATCAAAAAATAGACATAATTAATAATTATGATGCTAAAAATAATTTAATAATTTATAAATCTGGAAATATAAAAAGTGTTGATCGAATTATTTTAGATGATTTAAAACAAATTATTTATACATTAGTTAGAATACCAGCATTCAAATCAAATTAAGATTTCATCTATAATCTCTACTTTATGTAGATTCGATTAAGATTTCATCTATAATCTCTACTTTATGTAGATTCGATTAAGATTTCATCTATAA
>Ga0194116_10006118_pt1 | contig 12941 bp, 21 predicted proteins | sample TA2MahsurfametaG_4_FD_148617 | JGI IMG/M metagenome (GOLD analysis project Ga0194116, IMG submission 148617) | Freshwater microbial communities from Lake Tanganyika, Tanzania - TA2015008 Mahale S9 surface | ecosystem: Environmental > Aquatic > Freshwater > Lake | place: Tanzania: Lake... | reverse complement strand
CATGAGCAATCCGCTATTGGCCGCTCTGCTGCCTATATCCAAGGGGGATGGGGCCCAGGCGGTCCGAATCACTATGGACCGCACTTTGACATCAAAGGCACTGACAATTCGTACTTCCCTCGAGACACGCTAGACCCCTACGTGCAAGTTAACGGCAAGCCTCTCTCGAGCGGGCTGACGGTTGCTGGCGGTGAATTCGGGGCCAGCCGCGACGGAGGAAGAAGGAAGCACACGGGCTGGGATTACGCCTTTGGTGGAGACGCAGCGCTGAGCCTTGCGGGTGGAGCGCAGTGGCTAGGTAGCACCCCCACCTCCTACGGGGATGCAGCTCAATTCCGGCTGCCTGACGGGCGAACGTTCAAGATCCTGCACGGCAAGCTGAGCCGGACCTAGAAGGTCAGAGCGATCCTTGGCATGGCCTAAGGGTGCGGAACTGCAAGAAGCAAGATACATTTCAGATACCGCATCTGCGTTGACATGCTCGAATCGTTCATCGCCGGGGCCGCTGCAGGGCTGATCGGCGTGCTGTCCGGCCAGGGACTGGTGATGGCCGCTCAGAATCGCAAGTCTTCTGCGCGCCTGGATGCACTCGAGCAGGCAGTGCCTGAGTTAATCACCCGATCCGAGGTGCAGAACGCCTTCGCTCAGGCCGCGCAAATCGAAGCACAGCGCATGGCGGCGCAACAGCAGCAGGCCCGTCAGGCTGTCGTGTTCAAGGAGGGCATGCCTCAGCCTCAGGCACCGGGGTTGAACAAGCAAATCAATGAGCAGCTGGCGGCACTCAGTGATCGCATCAACATGATCAATAACCAGTTCGGCCTCGGCTGATCATGCTGACGGGCATGCACAAGTTGTTCCCACGCAACATCGGCGTGGGGCGACTTGATTCGAAGCTCCTGAAAGGCCTGAAGCAGGAAGCCGGATGTCTGCTTCAGGGGGAAGGCGAGGACATGTCCGCGACCCTGGCGGGGCGACTTGAGCGGCAGATTAGGTTCCCGCTGGACAGTGCTCTAGGGAAGAAGCTGGCAGAAGAAGAATTCGCCGTTTCCTGCGGTATTTGGATTCGCGAATCCCAAAGAGATTGGGACGCCAAAGTAGCTGCCTTCTGGGAGCAAGGTAGTTATGCGATCGAGGTGTACGAACTATGGCTGAACTGCCAGGTCGCCGGTGACTACAACCCTGTACATGTACACAGTGGCGATTTCTCTGGTGTTCTGTACCTCAAGGTCCCCAAGCAGATCGATGGAAGCGACCATGGCGGGAGCATCTGCTTTCATGGGCCAGAAGCCTTTGATCCGACGAAGTTTCGGATGGGGATGGTGCAATATTTCGTGCCGGAGTCCGGGCAGTACTACGTTTTCCCTGCTTGGCAGCCGCACTCGGTCATGCCTTTCAAGGGGGAAGGCGAACGGTGGTCAATCGCGTTTAACGCCAGGGTTCACAGGATCTAATCAATCCTGACCGTCGTCGTCGTTATTGAGTTCGCCTTGCTGGATCTGAGCGCATCGCATCTGACCGCTGGCGTCGACCCAGCAGGCGTTGGCGGGCTCAGAAGATGCGCGGCCGTCGTGCTTGGTGAAGGTTGCGCCATCCGGCCCGACAAAGCGGTCGTCGGTGCCCCAGCTGTTGCGCTGATACTCCATGAGGAAGAGTAGGCAGCAACCAGCATGTGCCAGGTGCGAGAAGCCGGTCTCGGGGTCGCGATCCTCGCCGCGCCACCAGGCGAAAAGGTGGCGGCAGAGGGCTGAGAAGTAGCGGCCCCAGGTCGTGCCGCGACACCAATTATTGGCTGAATACTTCTCAGCGCCGTATGCCAGGACGTCGGCGATCTCACCCACGGCGGCAAATGGCACCAAGTCAAAGCGAGTCTTAGCTGGCATGTGCCCTATGCGCTTGCCGGTAGGATAAGAATCAGGACTGCGCCTGGCAAGCGTTGCGCGCGATCCTTCTTGCACAATGGATCGCCGTTATAAACAGGCCCGCTTCTATGACGGCACGCGAGCAGTGCCCAGCAAGCAGGCTCGCAGTGACGCCCTGGTGAAGCGCTACCTCGAGCGCGCACGCAACGAAGCCCGCACGGGCAATAGCTACGGCGGCAGTACCGGAGGGGTGAGCTCGATCGATGCGAACCGCGGCCTGGAAGTGATTCAAGAGCGCAACCGTTCAATCGCGGAAACTCGCGAAATCTTCAAGGAGTTCGGCGGCGGTGCCGTTGGCGCGCGCAAGTCCTTCAGTCAGGCGAGGGCTCTGCCGGAGTTGCCGTCTTAGGTGGCATAGCGAGACTGGCTTCGACGTAGCGCTTGGTGATCGAGCGCAGTTGGATGCCTGGGCGTTTGGCGGACAGACGGCACAGTTCGCTGGCGGAGTAGCCATCCATATGGAATAGGCAGGAGCGCCCGCTATTCCATTGCTCATCGGAATCAGATGGATCCCACCAGCGTGTGACATGAAACGGTGAGACGGTGAGGCCGCGGTAGGTCGGCATCGCCTGGTGGAAGAGGTGCAGTTGCCGGCCAAGCTGCATGATCTCTTGGTAGGGATCCCAGGTGAGCTGTTGCCGCAGGTCCTGCTCAGCCGGAAGAGCATCTCTCCAGAGGAGCCAGGAGTCAAAGACAACAGCGCGGAAGACGCTATACCACTGGCCATCAGGAGCGAGGAATTCGTCCTCTGGTGATTCGGACCAGGGCACGTGAAACCTAGTCACGGTAGTTGTAAGGCTTCTTGAGCAAGGCCTTGTAGGCGCTTTCCCAATCGCCTTCTCCGCTGAGCTCGTTGAAGACAACGCGGCCAAGTGGACTGAAGGTGGAATGAAAGCGGCCAACGCGGGCGTGGAACTGCGACGGATCCGGAGGCGGCAGATAGAAAACGACGGACCAATCCGACAGGGCAATGGCGCGGAAGGTCTCGAGTTCGTCGTCCCACCAGCAAGGGCGCAGCCGGCGGAAGGGAATACAGGCTGGAAAATCCCAGAGCCAGGGCGCCTTGGTCAGGGTCTCGTTGTGTGAAAGCCAAATGACAGCTTGCGTGACGCGCCCCGCCCTGTATTCACGGAGCGTCTTGTTAATGAGCCGGCGAGAGATGACTGCGGTGGTTGGCGGCGCAACAATGACTCGCCCCTCTCCCGGCAGGTCCCAGGGCTGAGCGAGCAGCAGATCGAGATCGTCTGTATTGCGGTCGTGGAAGCGACTGGCCTGAACCAGGCGATTGATATCCGGCGTGGAGTAGGGATCGAAGTCAATTGCCCCCATGACAGCCCGGGCATTCAGTACAAAGTCCTGAGGCGGGGCAAGGATGACGCGATGTTCAAGTGCCATTGAAGATATGAATCAAGCGGCGAATTCTTCGAGCATGGCCTGAATCGTGGCCGCTGGATGATCGCGGTCGATTGGGAGGACACGCATTGAACTGTTGTCGATCAGGAGGATCAGGCCGCAGCGATCAAAGTTCGTGGACTCGATCTGGGCGATGACATCAGCAAGAAAGCTGGCGACGCTTGAATCGTTGGCCCGGATGGCTTCGGCGTGGTCAGCCTGAAGGTCGGCCAGCGAAAGGTAACCGCTTTCATTGGCGTCCTTCCGGAGCCTTGCGCAGAGAACGCCCGGTCCGTGCATGGCAAAGCCGTTGTCGAACAGGTGAAGCTGGTCGGCCAGTACGGCCTCGCAGGCCAGGGTGTTGTAACGGAGCGAGGCCTCCTTATCAGCGTTTGTGCCAGGCTGCTTGAGTTCAGGGAAGAACTTAGCGAGCAGTTCGATGCGAGAGGGTCGAGTCATTCTGGAATCAGCGCCTGGAAAGCGATAACAAGAAAGTCAGTCAACTGCTCAGCCGCTTTGACCATCCCGAGCATTTCGGCATCGCCCTGCTGCATCGAGAGCTGGTCGACGACCTCGCTCAACAGGCCGTGAGCGCTGACGAGCTTGTCGAATAGATGATGGTACTCAAGTTCTGCCATGTCGTTGTAAAGATCAAAAGCAGCCAAAGCGTCAGCCAGAGAGAGGTCATCCATATCAAGGCGCAAGGATTGCTTTGCCTTTGCGGTGAGAAGCCCACCAGCTGTACACCTCGGGCGCCCAGCGCTGCACCTCGGTGGCGATGAGTTCCATCAAGGCACGGATTTCGTACTGGGCATCATGCTTTAGACGCACATCAAGCATGTGTAACCAGGAGCGCAGATTGCCGGTGACAACAGCGTTCTGGTAGTAGGACGTGATCAGCACTTGCCTGGCTTGCTCTTCTGATACGCCGCGCTCGCGCAGCCTGGCGTAATCAATAGAAGACGACAGGGCCATGGCGAGAGACTCTTCGACATCGTCTTGGCTCCAGTCGTATCGGTCGCCCTGACGATCTTGATAGGTTCCAGGCGGGCGGACGTAGAAGACGTCTTCTGGCTGAAGTTCTCGCTTTGCGACACGCACGATGCGGTCGCCCGTATAGCGCATGGACTGCACATCGAAGCTCATGCCAATGCGGTGTGTCCGCATCTGCACGATGGTGTTGTGGTCAGCGCAGACAGCGATGCTGAGCGATGGATGCTCGAGGGGGCCGTAGTGACCTCGATTGCCTTTGAGCAGGCGCTCAACAACGATCTGACCGCACCGATCCTCGGGGAGATCAGTCGTTGGAGCGTATGTTTCCGAGTAGTCCGTGTGAAGAGCGACGTAGGCAACGCGCTGCGGCATTTCAGTTGCAGCTACGGTTGTCGCTCGGAACAGGAGAGCCAAGCGCGACGGGCGGGTACGCAGAGACTAAGGCCCAGTCACGCACTCTGCAAGCTATGGCATTCGGCCATTAGAAAGTGTTCGCCTTTACCCAATGCGCTTGCTGTACCACTTGTAGAGGTCCTTGGGATCTCCGAGATCGGATGGCTTAGCAGTGAGGCGGCCCAAGTGGAAGCCCATGGAATCGCCGATCTCGTGCGCTTGGAGAATGGACTGATTCTTGAGATCGGGGATAAAGCGATTGAAGTAGTCGTCCGTTGCGCGGTTGCCGTAGTCGGCAACCGAGGCAATCATGTCATCGCCGGGGTTGAAATGAATGCTGCCATTGCCGCCCGAGGTGCCGGTGCCGCCGTTGACGGCGTTAGCGGCGTTGATGAGGGCGTCAGAGGGTTCGCCGGAATTATCGGTTGGGGGATCTGTTGATTGAGTGGGATCATCCTCTGGTTTGCCGCCTCTCTTGACGCGAGCAGGGATATCGCCGAGGTATGTCAAAGTGCCCTTCGAGTTCCGAGCCCACTTAGCAGAGCCGGGGTCGTCGTACATCCCGAAGAGGTTGAAGGTCGGGTTATCTTCGCTTGGGTCATGCGTCAGCCGTCCGCTCTTGCCGAGCCTGACGCCTGTCACCTCGGTTGCTTTCTTGCCGATGCGCAGCTCAGGATTTTGCCTGAGCTCCCGAGCTATGGCATTAGCGACGTAGCTGGACTTGGCGCCAGTAACAGGACCGCCCCAGAAGCCCTCGCGCTGGAGCTCCTCGAACTCGCGGCCTTGGATTTTGCCGTCCTTAGCAGCACGTGCAACTATGTTCTCGGCTTTCTTCTTCGCCTGCTGCTCAATTTCCCGCGTGTATTTACTCATGGGATCGGACTAGAGAAGGCGAGGCGCTATTGGTTAATGATAAGAGGAAGCGATTGCGCTAATCCTGGTCGGACTGAGCAAGAGATTTGGCGTCAACAGGGCCGTCAGATCGCAAGCGGGTCTCGATCCAGAGCTTGTTGTTGCGTTCGAGTTTCTCGAAGCGGCGAGGATCCTTGTCTCGAGTCGTCACCAGGAAGGATTGAGTTTCGTGCAGCAGCTTGTGCGAGCTGAACTCAAGGTCAATCAGTTGGATGTGGCGGTTATGGAAGTAATGGGGAACGCCTTTGATGCGGATGTGGAGAGGGTTACAGCAATTCGGGTTGCCGCAGACATGGCGGATCGGCAGCCGACCGATATCGCCCCAGGTGAACCAGGTGGCAACGCGGGGGGCGCTGTACTGCTGGCAGGAGCTCCAGAAGCGAGGGAAGCTGAAGTAACTGGTGCCATGACGCGAGTGAATGGTCCCCCTCCATTCCCAGCAGTCATCGGGTTCTGTGATATCGACGAAGCTCCAGAACTCGAGAAAGCGACGCCTAAATGACTTATGAATGCGATGGACGTCGAGTGAAAGGCGCCCTTCGCTGAGTGCACTGACGCAGCGAACGCAGGCGTGGCTGTCGTCGTACCGAGGAATGCGGCCGTCCCTTGAACCAAGGGAGTGATCAGTAAAGGGGCAGATGGGTCCACCTTCCGTGCGGGAGTGCAGATCAGGTGGGATAGGCCAGTGCCCCATGGGTGTGAACAGTCTTACTGCAATGTATCGGTAACGACTGGCTCAGGTGTAGCCAGCTCAATGCGTTGGCGTGCGTGAGACGTCGGGCGGGAGGCGCCATCCCAGAGGATCCGCAGGTAGGTGCACTGCCTGCCGTTGCCGACCGTGCGGGTCTCAATGTCGACGATGCGGCCTTGCCTGGCCTGAGAGGCAATCTGGCGGATCTGTTGGTAATTGGCGGAGGTTGGATGAGCGAAGTAGCAGTTCAGGGAACGGCGTTCCCGTACGCGGTCACCGACCTGAAGTGCAGTGGGTTTAGGGCTCGTGGCCATGCGAGTGTCAATCGATGATGAGTGGGAAGCCCTTGGGCGGCTGAAAGCGACCCCCCAGGGCTGGGACTTGCTCAAGCCTGGGGCGGGCGACGGTGTGCCGAAGAGGCCAGTACTCGTTGCGAGTGCTGCCCTCAATAGCGACCAAGACCAATGCGCGGTTCCAGCCGGTGGCCTCCGTCCTGCCGATGACGAGGCCACTGCGACCGTCAATGGCGTGAGTGACTCGCTCCCCGAGTTGGAGAGTGGGCATGAGCGAAACGCATGAGCAACACGAACGCCAGGGTAGTCATTCCGCAAGAGACGGCAAGCCCTGATCGGCAAGCTCGTCGGCTGCGTCACCGTCCTCCTCGGCCAGGGGGTTGATTGGTCCCTTGATGGGGATGCGGTGCACGGCGACACCAGCCTCGATGAACATCTCGCGGGCCAGGCCAAAGCTCTCCTGCCAGCGCAGGGGCTCAACGAAATCTGGGACGACGATCTTGGTGATGTCTGCCTGGATGAGCATGGCTGCGCAGGTGGCGCAGGTCATCAACGGCCAGACGTACATCGTGGCGCCGGCCAGGCAAACGCCATTGCGAGCGGCATAGGCGATGCAGTTCATCTCGGCGTGGATCGTCATCGAAAGCCGGATGTCGCGATTCATTAGTCGCGCCTCGCTATCAGCCACACCAATAGGCAGGCCGTTAAAGCCGGTTGCGAGGATCCGTCGATCGCGCACGGCCACGGCGCCGACCTTGGTTGAGGGATCTTTGGACCAGCCGGCTACATGCGAGGCGATAACCAGAAAGCGCTGATCCCAGTGCTTAGGAGGACGCGGTGGGCGAAGGTTGTCCATCTGTGATTAATGAATTGAGAAGTTTTTAGACTCTGTAGAAGGTGTTGTTAGTCGCTTCCAGTGATCGAAGTAGCAGCCGTAATCGGCGTTGCCGCCGTTGGCGCGCTGTGGAGGATGGCCTTCGAGCAAGGGAAGATGCAGCGAGGCATGGACGCGATCTTGCACGAGGTGCAGCTGCTTCGTGCTGACCTGTCAAAGGACATCCAGCTCCTTGAGGACCGCGTTGGCGATCACGAGGTGAGGTTGCGCGAGCTGGAGCGTCGCTGATCAAGCGGCATTGACGTCGGCGCCGGAGCCGATCTCCTGGCCGTCGACGATGGATGGCCGCCATCCCCCTGCCCAAAGAGTGCGGCAGCGGGCGTTGAGGTCATCACGACTCATCTGCCAGCGGACAAGGCAGCGCTGTAGGTCCTGCTGGATGTCGTAGGCGCCTGGGTAGTTGTCGTAGCGAATGAGAAGCCTGCCGGCGTCAGTGATCTGCTGGGCGTCTGGAGCGGTGGTTTGGAGCAGTTGATCGACGATCGAGCGGTCCTGTCCATGGAGCGGATGGGTCTTGCCTGTCATGGGTTGAGCGGTCCTGTGCCTGACTGGGGCGCTCAGATCGTAGTCCTCGTCTTGCATCTCGCAAGCCGTGTCACGCCCGGCTTTTTTTGACACCCCCTGCGACACGGGCAAATCCATTGTGCCGGAATGGATTTGGGGTAAAAACCCGGGGTGTGCCGAAGTTCGTCTTATCTCTCTCTTAAAAAATAATTCCCCCTTCTTGGTTTAAGGGACACCAAGAAAACCCACACCTTCGTACGCCAATCATAGGCAGGGGTGAGAGGGAGTGGAAGACAGGAGATTGTTACGGAGTATTTATTTATGACGCAAGGTAAGCGCATGGGTGACAAGGCATGCAACAGGACGAGACTCATTGCGGTGCTGGAGCTTTGGCGTGACCTCTGGCAGGCACACCGCTGTACCGCTGTGACGGGCGACATGAAAAAGGCCGCCCCGACTGGAGCGGCCAATGGGTCTCGCTGGACTAGAGCGAGACTGTCTTAAAGGCGTCTAGCTCTTCTCAGTCTTAACCCAGATCCGGCGGACCCTGCCAGCGATGCGGCAGCGCATCTGTTTGAGACCAGAGCGCTTGAGGGCGTCGGTGATGGGGACAGTCATCACTCCCTGGTCGCGGATGGAGATGTCCATCCACTTGAAGATGTCAGCAAGGGTCCAGTAGACGAGCCCCTTGTGGTAGCCGCTGTTGTTGCGCTCCAGTTCCCGCTGCAGAGGGTCATCGACGGGGTTGTCGCGGGTGAAGCTGTCGATGTACTCGGAGATGCATGACAGCTCGTAGCTGGTGAAGTTGTTGACGGGGTTATCCAGGTAAGCCTGGTAAGCAGCGGACCAGATGGAGTCGCGATCAGCCTTGAGCCGGTCGAGGTCAATGATCTTGATCCTGGGGTTCTCCTTGCTGGGGACCTTGCCGGTGACGACGATGGGCATGAAGCGCCGGTTGCCGGTGGGGTCGACGAGGAAGTCGCTGGAGTTGGTGGCACCTGCCAGGACGAAGGCCCTAGGGAAGTTGCGCTCGTTCTCGTACTTGCGGGCGCTGCGGTCGGTGGACACCGAGACGATGTTCTTGAGCTCCTCGGTGTACTGCCGCTTGAAGTAGCGCTCGATCTCATCGAGGACGACGATCCAGCCGGCGTGCAGGATGTGCGGCTTCTCCTTGATGTAGGAGATGCCCTGCTGCATGGTGGACACCCAGGGATAGGAGCCCGGATCGACGGGACTTGGTGGCGTGAGGTACTGGAAGAAGGTGGTCTTACCGGCATTCTGCGGGCCGATCAGGACGGGGATCCAGTCGTGGGTGCAGCCCGGCTGGAAGACCCGAGCGACGGCGCCGATCAGGAAGCGGCGAATGACTTCATCGGCGACGTACCTGCCGTCGGGCATGCGGGGATTGGCCTCGCCGTCACGCGGTAGGCCAAGGAGCTCAGAGGCAAGGGAGTCGAAGTAAGGGCAGGGTGCAGTAGAGGAAACGCAGTGCTCGAGGTAGGCGCGTACTGGGTGGTAGCGGTTCTCGTAGCCGATGATCTGAGCGGTATCGAGGGTCAGGGTTTTATTGAAGACCTGGTCGGTGCCGCGAGAGATGCGGACGTAGGCCGTCGAGATGTCGGGGATGGCTTGAGGGCTGTCCTTGGGTCCGTACTCCAGCTCCTGGTTCATGGCATTGAGACGAAGCCCCGGGTAAAGCCGCTGGAGCCTGTTGCGAATCAGATCGATGTTGTTGCCGTCTGGATTGAGGCGAGGCCTGCCCCGGCGGCGAAGGATCGGCTCCTCCTCCTGAAGCGCCTGTGGCGGCGGAGCGAACATGTCGTCTTCAGCGCTGAAGTCGTCCTCGCCATCGTCCTCGTCGTCGATGTCGTCATCAAGGACGGCAGGTGCGGCCTGTCGCTCGATGACGGCAATACGGGTCCAGGGCCGCTCCTCGTCGAAGAGCGACATGGTGGCGATGTCAGCGAGTACGTCGTCCGGTTCGCCCAGAAAATCCTCGTGGGCATAACCGGCGAAGGCGTGACCGAAGATCCCGAGCTTGGCCTCGTTACCGGATGAGCGGAGCTCTTCAGGAAGCTTGTCGCGCCAGCTGGGGTCGTCCTCCGCTGCAAGCCAGAACAGGCTGCCAAGAGAGGTGCCGTTCAAGCCGCGGAAGAACTTCTCGGTGGCCTGACGGGCGTTCTTGCCTTTGCCGTGATGGCCGCGGGATGCCCAGTCGGACCAGGCGGGGAAGAGGCGGTCACCGGCTGAGCGGGCTGCAGCGGTTACCTTGATAAAGCGGTCGCGCTCGCCGTCATTGGTGGGCTCGATGATCTGCTCCAGGCAGAAGATAGCTCGGTCGATCGAAACGTCGTCGTAGTCAGCGGTCTGGCGGTCGTAGGCCTGGTACTGCCGGCGGGCTTCCCGTTCCGCGTCATCGATCATCTGCAGGCCGAGCTGGGCGTCCGGCTGCCAAAGGATGTGGTCGCAGCCGTCGTTGCCGTAGAAGAGGCGGCAGGGATCCGTGCAGCTCTTGTCGCCGCCGAGCGAGCGGGAGAGCAGGGTGACGACGGCTTTGTAGAGGTCGGGGTCCGACGTGCGCTTGGGCAGGCAGAAGACCACACGGAAGCGGTGCTTGCCGGCGTCTGGGTCGTGGCTGGCAGTGGTGTAAGCCCAGCAGGCCGAAGCGGCGAGGGGGTGCTTAAGGAAGGCATCGATGGTGAGGCCGCTGTCAATGTCGACCACGGCCAGGTCGGCAGCGTCGAAGGCACTGCTGCTGCGGTGGTGCGAGGTGAGTCCCGCTGGGATGAAAGCCCCGCCAGAGGCGACGTGATCGCGCAGGCTGTCGAGGGCGCCATTGGTTGTCTGCCACCCTGAGGCGTAGGCCGGATCCCAGTGCTGTGGCTTATTGCGGATGGTCGGGTGGACGCTGTAAATCAGCTGCGCCATGTCGGCGTACGCGCGCGGTGCGTCTTGCATGCTGGCGAACCTGAGAGTGCTGTGTCGCTCCGCAAGTGTGCCTGGGCTGTCAAGGGCTCAGGGGTGGTCACAGCGCGAAGCCGTTGCAACACGATGGATCCGCCGTGTCGGCTGGAGTACGACCCGCCTAGGGGTATTGCCGGATCTCGCAAAAACGAATTCAAATGGAAGTGCAAACCCAATCGGTGCTTTAGCCCACTAACCTTCCGAGACGAGTTCTGGAGGAACCTTGGAGGTAACAAATGATACGGGCGTATTGCACGATCCGTATGAATCAAAGCAGATCGAGCGGTTTCGGACTGCGCTCCTGCAAGCCCTTGCTTTGAACGACTGTTCTCAGCGGGAGTTGAGCGATCGCATCGGGATCACGATTGGCACCATGACCAAGTACCTGCGGATGGTGGTGCCGCCGTTCAAAGTGGGACTTGGCATTCAGCGCATGCTGGCCAAGGAGCTTGGCGTCACGCTCGATGCGCTTGCCGCCTACTACGAGACAGGCGAGTACCAGACGGGTCTGAGCTTGGCGGATGTGGAGGGTTGGATCCGCTCCAGTGCCGGGCAGCAGGACCTGCCGGCGATCATGAAATCCATGCACGAGGCGGCAGTGAAAGCCCTCGAGCCACTGGGGCAGCAGGCAGTCCCTGTGGCTTACACCTGGCCGATCGAGGCTCTCAAGAAAGCCGATGTGAGCGACAGTATGCGGGAGCGACTTGGGCTGACTGACGCTTGCCTGCGGTTGCTGGCGACCGAGGGGCAGTATGACGACGAGATGGTGGAGGCGTTCTCCCTAGTAACGGGCTATGCCACCGAGACGGTGAAGCGGGCGTTCAGCGAGAGGGTGCCAGTGCAAGCCTGAGCATGTAGAATGCGAGGCGAGAAAGGACAAAGCCTTCCGACGGGGAGGCTTTTTTATTGTCCGGTTGCTTCTGCGATGGCCTTGGCCTGCCGTCTGGCGTAGCGGAGTCTGGAGAAGAAGTAGGCCTGGCGGTAGCGGTGATAGCCCACGACCTCGCCAAGGATGTCAGCTGTAGTCATGAGGTCTTCGAGGGTCTGCATCAGACGTGCTGCCTCGATGACGAGTTCACGGATATTAGTCATACGAATAAAAGCGAGATATCAGTCATGCGAGTAGATGGTGGGGTCTGTCCCCTCGCCCTGAAACCACTTGCGATCTTCCGAGAACCACTCGGCGAGGTTCACGGGATTCTGAGCGCCTTCGAGGTGATTGGTGGGATCTGGATCGCCGAGGTCCATGGCTTGCATGAAGGCATCGAGGCTGCCCTCGGGCGGCTCACCTTGGATGGCAGCGCGACGTGCGCGGCGAAGCATGGCCTCAACAGAGTTATTGCTCTTGGCCCACTTCTGAATCCACTGCATATCGGACAGAGCGACCTCTTGTCCGGTTGCGATACGGCTGCAGATGAACTCTGCCTGGAGCCGAACCTTGGTTGACAGCATTCGAGAGCTGCTAGTTAAACAAGCCTAGGGAGAATCAAGAGTTAGAGACAAAGGCAAGAATTAGAATTCTGTGATGCTTTTGCTGTAGGTCAGTGGCCCCAAACCGTAGCTTCTTCGATGAGGTGGTGCTGCCGGCAACTTCTGCCTTGGGTGGAGCCGGCATGCAGGTCAACCCCACGCTGACGTACGACAATCGGTACGGCACAAGCTTGCGTGGTGGTTACAACGTAGGGACGGGCCAGGTGGAAGGTTCAGCGACGCTGCCGATCGGGGCTGCTGAGAACGGCAACATGCTGACGATCAAAGGTGGCTACGGGCCGCAGGGGCCAAGTGCGTTCATTGGGTTCACGAAAAAGAACGTCCCTCCTGATCAGTTGGAGGAGCAGATTAGGAAGGCGGAAAATAAGTACTCGCTCGGACTCGATCTCTTCGGCGGGGGTATGCAACGCCCGGCGGGTCAAGCTATGGGGATTCCGGCCGGGGCGATGCCGAGCGTAACTGGGATGGGCGCGCAGCTGGGCGGCGGGATCTAA
>Ga0194116_10006115_pt1 | contig 12945 bp, 15 predicted proteins | sample TA2MahsurfametaG_4_FD_148617 | JGI IMG/M metagenome (GOLD analysis project Ga0194116, IMG submission 148617) | Freshwater microbial communities from Lake Tanganyika, Tanzania - TA2015008 Mahale S9 surface | ecosystem: Environmental > Aquatic > Freshwater > Lake | place: Tanzania: Lake... | reverse complement strand
ATAATAATGATCTTTTTTAATAATTAAAATTTCATTAATTAATAAATTCAAATGAGAAAACCCTTTTTAATTATTTTTAAAAGAAACATCATTTAATTAATTATTAAAATTAATTGGCTTTTTTATAAGCATAAAATTAAATTAAAAAGTCGCCTTTTGTTTTGATTGGCTAGAAAATATTTCTATATGGGCCTTTAGCAAAAAAATTATTAAAGTAGCCATATTTTATATTATTATAATCTTTTATTAATGACTTGCCTCTATGAAATAGAGATAATTTCAAAGAAATTAAGCTTAATATTATTGGTTTTTCAACAGATTTCTTGAAAATCATTTTGCCTTAAATTTTACAGTAAAGCTTTTTATTCAGTTTTTAAAAAAATCAAAATTTAATTTAACAATCTGAAAATGAATATTATTAAATATTAAATATGGAAAATGAAAATATCGAACACACTGCAGATATTCCTTCAATAGGTGAAGAAATGACTTTTACTCAAAAACTAGAAATGGGAATCACAGATTCTCCTTCAATTAATGAAGAAATGACAATAACAGAAAAAATGGAAAGGGGATTGATTCCTTTAGGAAATTCAGAAGAAAAGACAATAACAGATAAAATCGAAAGGGAAATGACAATAACAGAAAGAATGGAATTGGGATTGATTCCTTTAGGAAATTCAGAAGAAAAGACAATAACAGAAAAACCAGCAGTCGAAACTATTGCTAAAAGGCCTTTAAAACAAGAAGATAAAGAAGAGATTAATAAAAAAATTTCAGAAATTTTTTCTAATTTACTTGAAAAATACATCAGTAAATTTACTGATGACATAGAAACATTTGAAAAAATGAAATACGAATTTAATGATTTATATTACGAAATGGAAAAAATAAAAGGAGATATTTCAGAACATAATAATAAAGATGTAGATAAATCTAATTATTCAAGCTTGATTACTAAAGATGGACACGAAAAGAATCAATCTCAGTCATCAAATTTAAAAACTTCGCCAAAAACAAATGAAACAATTCGCTCAAAAACTCCAGCAAAAACTAAACCAAATACTGGAAAACCAATCGAAACAAAAAATTCCAATAATGATTTAAACACCTCCAGACTCGATACAGGAAGGAATTTACTTACTGAAAAATCAAAAACTCCTGTTAAGAATGCTAAAGGAAAAAGCACTAATGCAGCTTTGAACAATACAACGACTGATAATTCGAAAAAACATTCAATAATTGGAAATTTAAAAGAAAAAAATAATGATTTGTCAAAATCAAAAGTTACAAAAACTACAGATAATAAGCTTGACACCTCAAGAAACCATATCAACACAACGACTAATGGAGAGAAGACAGCTTCTGGAAAAACAAATAATACTAAAATTGCTGGGAATAATACAACATCTTCTAAAAGAGATATGACTCCAATTGTGAGGAAAAATAAACCAAGCATTTTAGATACTTCAACAATCTCAAATCTTGACACTTCTATGGTTGGAGATAATAAAGGTAATCAAACTAATCGGAATAAAAATGCCAGAGTAAGTCAATTTTCTTCAAAACCCATAAAAGAAATAGAAAAAGATAAAGAAAAGGAAACTAAAAATAATGAGTCAACCAAAAATACAACAACAGCCACTAGCAAAAAGCCAGTAACTACAACTACTGGAAATAATAAAAAGCCATCCAACACAAAAGAAACAAATGGGACTAAGGGTAATAACATGAATGGAAAAGCTGATAAAGTGAATAAAAAAGAAGAAAAATCAAATAATAAAGACAAAAAGGAAGCTGGAAAATCTTCAGAGAATATTGAAGAATCTAAAACTCATGAAGAAACAAACAATGCTGCTACTTTTACTAAGGAAAGTTCTGTAACAAATATTATGGATATAATCGCAGAGAAAAATAAGGAAGTTAATATTGAAGAAGTTATTAATCAAGAATCAATTTTAAATAAAGAGAGAGTTTTAGAGAAAAATGAAGAAAAAAACATTACTGATGAAGAAGGAAAAGTCAATAAATCAGAAGAGAATAAGAACGGAGATAACTCTGAAATAGAGAATAAAATTGAAGTTGAGAGCATCAAAAATGAAAAGGTAAAAGAATTTATTGAAATCTCAAAAGAATCGGAAGCTGATACCAATAATGAAATATCAAAAATGCTTAAAAATATACCAAATTACAAAAATAAGAATAGTAAAGCTTTGCATAATCTAATAATCTCTGAGTAAATTGCATTAAAATAAAGAGTTTGATTATATCTTTAAATTTAATATTATTATGATTATTACATTGTTTTCACCCTAAAATAATTAAATTAGATTTCTATCTTCTGATGAAAATTTCATTGTAATGTTTATGAATAAAGAATTATTCGAGAATAGGCAGATTAAATTTTACTTGAAGACAAAATTGAAAAAGGATATTGTAAAAAAAGTTGGCGAATATAATGAAATATTAAACAAATATTCAAACGTAAAAATATTGTCTTAAATTTTTTAGGATCCAGCTTCACAAACACTTATTGATAAACAATTTGTTTTATCCAAAACTGCCAGTGGTGGATTAAATATGATAAAAAAAGAAGAAGAAGCAAACTTATTTAAAAAGGAATTACATCCTTTTATAACTGATCTTTTCAGATTTTTATTATTATTATGTACAGATAAATTTCACAACCTTTCTGATAATGATTTAAAGGCTGACTTTTATGAAAAAATTCTTCCTAGTTTGAAATTCGATTCTATAAGTAATTTAAATAATACTTTTAAATAAAATAATTTTAACAAATAGGGAAAAAAAAAATTTAATTTTAAAATAAATTTATTTATTTTAAATAGAAACACTTATAAATCATATTTCACAAAAGAAGGGCAACTATAGTTCATCGCATTTTAACACGATAATAGAATATGTTAGTCAAAAACCTCATATAGTAAACTCTAATGAATATTTGAGTATTAGTAGAAGTATATCTTATCTTACCTTTTCTGCAAAGGAAATAGTTGATTATTTATCTATTAAGGTTGCAGATGGTAACTATGCTTATTCTATAAAATCAGCATCAAATAAACTTAAAAAAAGTACTGAAATTTTGGAAAAATTAGAAAAAGAGTTGATTTAATTTAAAATGGTATTAATAATATAAAGTTCGAATTTTAAAAAAATTTATTTAGATAAATTTTAGTAATTAGTGATTATCAGAATTCATTTTTTTATTAAATTAAAGAATAATTTATTTCATAATTTTTTATGATGTGTATGTTGTATTAAACTTAACTAGAAAATTAATCTAATTTGGGTTATTTTTTTTTAATTTATTTATGCTTATTTTCAAGAAAGACTTTAAAAAATATTTTTTAATATTTGTACTTTATATATATTTCCGTATATAATTTAATGATAAAAAAGGATTTATTAGATGCGAGCTTATTTATTATTTTAAGATTTTATTATTGAGTAATTTCAAAGCAAAAAGAAATGGCATTTTTCAACAAAAACATTATTCACTTTTCTCTATAAGTACTATTTCAATAAATTTTCGATTTTGTAATTCATTGAAATAATCTAATAAAATCATTATTAATTAAATTATCCAAATTTTCTTATTGATACAAGATAATTTTTAATTGAATTTTCTTTAGGGTTTTCAGTTGATTTTAAAAAGAGTTTTTTATTTTAAAAAAAGCTTTAAATTGGCTAAAATATTTTAAAAAAATATTTAATAAATTCAATTATTATATAAATAAAATTATTCAAAAATACATATAATTCAACATATGTTTCAAAATATTTTATTTCAAAAAGAAAAGGATGCGGCAGGAGAAAATATAACTTTAAGGTTTTTTGATTTCCTAGATACGTAAAAAACAAACCAATAATTTTAGTTATAAAGCCTCTAAAAATACAGAAATATTTTTACTTGATTTTGATGAAGATAGCAAAGAGGAAACATTTTTATATTATCATGGAGTGGCAAATTTTTTAAGAAAAAATGAAAAAACCACTATGCAGGTGGATATAACACATTTATTCGACTACGATACACAATATGATTTAAGAGAAGCTGTAATTTCTGATTTTCATCGGTAAAAAAATATATTATAAAATTTAGATTTCATCCATATTTGAATAAAGCGGTTGATATATTTGTAAAAAAACTTCATCCTGAATGGGCAAGCAAAAGGCATTTTGATGTTGCTTTTTGGAACATTCCTGCTATTGAAAAGTAAAATTATTTTACAAATCTTCGATAAAATTAAAAGAAAATTATGCATTAAGTTATTTTTACTATCATTTTCAATAAAACTCTGATTCGTCTTTAGATAATTAATTTCCAAATCATTTTTCGAGCCAAATTATAAAATCAAAAATAAATATTTATAAAAAAATTTATTGCTTAATAAATTAATTTTTTTACAAAAAATTTATCATTTTCCTTTTCCTCTTTTTAATTTCTGTAATTCATATCATTAAATTATTAAATTTAAAAAATTGCTTTATATATTCTCGATGTTTTCTTAATTAAAATGATAAAAATAAGTTTTTTTCTTTTATGATATTTTAGAGATTTCTGGCAATCTTATTAATTTTATTTATTTTCTTATTATAGATTGAGAGATTTACGTACTGAGAAAATTGGAAGATTAATCGCAATTTGTGGTACAATTACAAGATCATCAGAAGTAAAGCCCGAATTAGTTACTGGTGCCTTCAAATGCAAAGTTTGTGGAACTTTGATTCGTGGAATTGAACAACAATTCCGCTTTACTGAACCGAAAATCTGCACAAATCAAAATTGTAGTAATAGAAACAAATGGGATTTGGAAATTCAAGAATGCCGATTTGCTGATTGGCAAAAGATTAGAGTTCAAGAAAATCCAGGAGATATCCCTCCTGGATCAATGCCCAGAAGTATTGATATTATTCTTAAAAATCATATGGTTGAAGTTTCAAAACCAGGGGATAAATGCATCTTTAGTGGATATCTTATGGTGGTTCCTGATATAATTTCATTAGCGAAACCTGGTGAAAAAGTTCAACATCAATTAAAAAGGGAAGCTGTAAGAAAAGAAGAATCAAAACCTATGGATGGTGTATCTGGTTTGAAGAATCTTGGAATAAGAGACTTAGCTTATAAACTAATATTTAATTGTCAATTTGTCGGTTTTGTTGATAAAAAGAAAAATCCTTTAATGGAAACACCTGATAATGAAGACCAAAATATAACTAATCTCAATGCAAGAGAAAGGGAAGAACTTATTAAAATGAAGTCTGAAATGAATTTATATCAAAAATTAAGTGAATGCATAGCTCCATCAGTATTTGGACATCAAGAAATCAAAAGAGGGATTTTGCTAATGTTATTCGGAGGAGTTAACAAAACAACTCCTGAAGGCATAAAATTAAGAGGTGACACAAACATATGCATAGTCGGTGATCCATCAACTGCCAAAAGTCAATTTCTGAAATATGTATGCTCTGTAGTACCAAGAGCAGTTTACACTTCAGGAAAAGTAAAAATTAATTATTTACAATTTTCTTTGAATTAAATTTTTATCAGATATTTTAATTAATTAATTGACTCAAATAAAACAATAAAAGTTTATTATACATTGTATATAAGAAATTTTTACAATATTTTTTTCCGAAAATATTTGGAATTTTTACCATTCTTTTATTTATAAATTGATAATTCTTATATAATTAATAAATATTAAAATTTTTTAGGGAAGCTCTGCTGCTGGTTTAACAGCATCAGTTATGAGAGATAATGAAAATGGTGAATTTTGCATTGAAGCAGGAGCAATGATGCTTGCAGATGAAGGAATTTGCTGCATAGACGAATTTGATAAAATGGACTCACGTGATCAAGTTGCTATTCATGAGGCTATGGAACAACAAACTATTTCAATTGCTAAAGCAGGAATCCAAGCCACTTTAATGGCAAGAACTTCGATTCTTGCAGCTTCAAATCCAGTATTTGGTCGTTATGATAAAACAAAGCCTTTAAAATTTAATATTGATATTTCTGCACCAATTATGTCAAGATTCGATTTGTTTTTTATTGTTCTTGATGAACAAGAAGAAATGGTTGATTATCACATAGCAGAACACATAGTTAATTTACATAAAAACGGTGATATAGATCAAGTCAAAACTACATTTAGTCAAGCTCAATTCCAACTTTATTTAAGAGCTGCAAAAGGACTAAAGCCTAAATTCACAAAACCAGCTGCAGAAAGGTTGAGAGAGGAATACAGGAATTTAAGACAATCAGATGTTTCTTATCAGAAGACAGCCTATAGAATAACTGTTAGACAACTCGAATCTTTAATACGATTATCGGAAGCTCTTGCTAAAGTCCATTTTGATGAAAATATAATACCTGCCTATGTTGATGAAGCTGCTCGTTTGCTGAAAAAATCAATTATCAATGTTGATATGCCTGATGTTGAAATTGAAAATTTTTCAGCAAAAGTCAACGAGCAAAGGATGAGACTTACAGAGAAGCAGAAAAATGACAACAATTTGGTATCTTTTTTTATCAATATAATTTAACAAAAAAATTTTCATTTGAGATTAAATAATCCTAATAATTTAAGAAATTTATGAATACTTCTAATCAAAATTTTTTAGATGGATATTGATGAGGAGCAAGAGCCAGTCAAAAATAAAATAGTTCTACATGGGGCAGAATATGAAAAATATAAAACGGCAATTCTTCATACTGTAAAATTTTTCGAATCACAAGGTATTCAATATTTAAATTAAAAAGCTTAACCAAACAATTAATATTTGATTGTTAGATTTAATTGCTAAGCACAAAGACATTGTAGAACATTATTTGGAAGACAATTTAGAACAAATTGAAAGTGAAGAACAAGCAAATGAGTTGACTATTAAATTAAATGCCGTTATCGAAAGGCTTATTAATAATGAAGGCATTTTAATCGTCACTGCTGATCACGAAGATAAACATAAGAGAGGATTATCTATAAATGTCAATTATGATACACCGCTTCTTGGTTAATTTTAGTTAATATTTTACTAATTTATTGATTATTAATAAATTTTGTAAAATTTTTATTTTAATTATCCATTAATAATATTTTTTTGTATAAGAATTTATAATTTATTTAAATTAATGAATATTATATAAAAGTCGATCAGTCAAAGCAAATAAAATATATTATATTCTCAAACTATTTCTCAGATTACAAAAAACCTTTTCTAAAAAATTTTATTTAAATTTCAAATAATATTATTCTGAGCATAGAATAATAATATTATTTTTCATGTTTATTAAAAACAATAATAAACTTGAATTTTTTAACTCGAAATTTATAATAATAAATATCATTTTTTATCATTTGCCAATGATATTATCAAGTTTATTTTTTTAGATTTTAAAATTTTCAAAATGTTATTTAAAAAATTTTATTTAAGAATTAATAATAAAAATGTCAAATCAAGCAAAAGTATTTTTTTAAAATTAAACTTAGACAATCGAAGCTAAAAAAGACGAATTTAGAACCTATTTAGAGAAAACTGGAGTAGTAGATCAACTAACGAGAGTTTTGGTTTCTCTTTACGAAGAACAAGATAAACCCCAAAATGCTTTAGAGTAAATTTAGAAATTTAAGTTATAGATTTATCAAACGTAACATGAATGCTCCAGAAGATATTGATGTAGAAAATTTAAAAAATGAGGCTTTAAAGTTAAAAGAAGAAAATGAGAAATTAAGAAAGAAAATAGAAGAATTAAATAAAGAGGTAAAAACTAATTTAAAACTCTTTTTGAGAATATGATATTTTAAAAAAAATTTTTTACTTTTTAATATTTTTATCTGGAATAATGCTGTTTAGATTGAAAAATTAAAGCCCATCGATTAAAAAATAATGAGATGATTATTTATAAATGAGTTTTTTGAATAAATAAAGTTAAGATAATTCTTATTTTATTAGAGTAAAAATATCATCTGAACTTAAAGTTTATTCTTTAAAATTTTTTATTTTTTTAAAGGGAATATTAATATTAGATAAAACATTATTTTACAGTTAAGCAATCTAATATCCCTTAATCCAATAAATTCGATAAAAAATAACGATTTTTTACTCAAAAATGATTATTTTGGGTAATAATGAATTCCCTTGATATTTATTGATAATCCTTCCTTTTTATTGTAATATTATGATTTTCATCAAATAAGTGTTTTGTTTAATTATTTTTTATAATTTTCAAAAACAGCTCTTGTATTCCTCCCATCCAAAGGATAGTCTAAATTAAATAAAATATTTTTCAATAAACTTAAATTTCTATTAAAAATTTATCGAATTCTCAATTTATATTCAGAATATTTAGCTTAATTTTTATCATATCTAAAATTATTATAAATTTTAAAAATGATATTTTTTAATGTTTTTAAATATTGAAAATTTTTAAACATTGAAAAATTTTTTATAAAATTTAGTCCTTTGTTTTTACTTCGAATCGAATTTACTACCATATTTATTTGATTTTCAAAAATCACTTTATCAGAACTAAGATAATAATTTATTTGTAATTTTAATTTTTTGCACAAAGCATTTTTAACAGCAATCTCTCATTGCTGCATAGTCATTAACATCAGAGACTTTTAAATTATAACAAGTTTTCAAATCATCGAACATAGTAAAAATCTGATCCATTTTAATTATTCCCAAAAATTTTTAAAGATTAAAGATCCTTCAAGACGATCATCATCTAAAATTTGAATTTTCTGATAAATAATTTTTGAAATAGTAATACATATATCTTTTTTCTTGAATAAAGATAAATTCAATTAAAATAAATGAATTGATTGATAGACAAAAAAAAAGTTTCTCTTAATTTTCTATTAAAAATAAAAATATAAATAAATCTTAAAATACAATACAATTGAAGGTTTTATTAAAAATTAATTTTATTTATTGAAGAACCAAAGATATATAAACTCCTATTATTAATTAAATATATATAATTAACGAAAATTGTAATTAAGATATTAATCTTATGAATTCTCATTAAATAATTTTTTGATTTCATTTAATAAAATTGAATTTCTTCTTTATAAATTACATTGATTTAATAAATATTTTTATTATTGTTTTCAACTTTAAAATATTTTTTAAATTAAAAATATAATAATAAATGAAGAGTTTAGCAATGAAAATCTTTTTTGTCCTATTTCTTTCTAGCTCATTTTTAATAGAAATTACCTTAGAAAAAAAGCATAAAAAAAGATTCCACAAAAAACACTTAGTGGTTGATAACAACGCTCATCCATTATCACTTCACCAAGTAGTTCGAAGAACTCCTACAGTAACCTACGGTGAAGCTTCTGCAAGAATAGCATCATCAAATTCAGCTGCTTCTTCGAGTGTTGGCTTTTCAAATTCTAATTCTCATAATGGAGAAACAAGTTTTGGAAAAACTGCTACTATAGTCAGTAAGAAATAATCTATTTATTAAATATCTTAAAAAGTTTTAATTAATTAATTATTTTTTGGGCTTTTTGTTATATAATTTATTTAATACTAAATATTATTTTTCAAAAGATCCTTCGGTTATTTTACATTCTACTGGTTCTATCTCAGCAATAAAAGAAACTCCTGCTCACGTTGGATGGAGAGATGAAAAAAAAATTGTTACCTCACTTAATAAACATTCAGGAAAAGTTGAACAACATGAAATTAAATCCAGAACACCATTAATAGGAATGGTTCAAGAAGTGAAGAATCTTAAAGTTAATCATTCAAGAAAATATGACATCTCTAATAATTCTTTGGGTCCTATTTCTACATCTATATCTGAATAATATCGAATCAAAATTAATTGATTAGAGAATAAGTTTAATAATAACTAAAATTTATAAATTAAGAGAAAAAAATTCAAATCTCAAAATTTTAATATTTTAAATTTCACTATCTTCAATAAACGAATTTATCACTTATTTATTTTATGTTTGATTTAATAATTGAAATATGTGTTTAAATTACAAATAGGAAATAATAAATTAATAAATGAAATATAGAAAAAGATTATTTCCTTCCTATTCCTGAGGAGTTATAATAATTAAATTTAAAAATTATTAAAAAAAAACTATTAATTAAAATTGATGAAAAGAAAATTCCCGAAAAATTATATAAATTAAAAAAGAAAAATGAGTGGATGTCCTTATACCAAAATAATGAATTCAATTCCATTTTTCGGAAGCAAAAAAAAAGCAGAAGTTGAAGAAGAAGTAGTAACGTCTTTAGACACTGAAAAAGCTATGAAATCAACAAATATTGAAATAGCTGAATGCCCATATAAATCAAATCAAAAAGAAGAAAAAAAATCAGAGAAAAAAGATAAAGAAGAAAGGGATAAAAAATGTCCTTATAGCAGCAATAAAACAACGAAAGAAAAAGAAGACTCAGATGTTGAAGACAATATTCCGAAAGGTGGATGTCCTGTTATGAATACAAGTAATTAAATTTTTGATTTAAGATTAATTTTGAAAATTTCTACATATTTTTTTATTTGTCGAAAAAATGGAATAATTTGAATTTTATTCAAATGTTTTAAAAGCATAAAAATTTTTAAATTTTTATATAAATACTTTGATTTGAAATCAATTGATTTATAAAAACCTTTTTCATAGATTCATTTTATAATCAAATCATCAAAAAATAAATCTTATAAGTCTTTTAATATTTGAATTATTATAGAAAAGAAGGATCCTCCTAACAAACACTTTGAAGCGGTTTATGAAATAAATTGCTTTGGACCATTTGATTTCCTTTTTCACTTGCGGGGTCTTTCCAGTGAAGAAGAATTTTATGAAAAAACACAAAAGCTTCGTCAAATTCCTCGACATAAAAAGTACACTCTATTCAATCAAAGGGATGAAAAATTACAAAAAATTCATGAAAAAGAGTTCCCGGTAGTTTTCTTTGCTTATGATGATATAAAAGAAAAAGGAAACCGTCTATTTAAAAGAGGCAAATTCCGTGAAGCGATTCAACATTATTCCTATGCTTATGGGCTTTTGCGATGGATTGAATTTAAGGATAAACAAAGAGGACAAGATATTGTTGCAAAGCCTTCATTGAATCCTATTTTGGACGATGATATTGTAGAAAAAATTGTTTATTTAGATGATGTAAAAGTAGAAGAAGATTCATATCAGGCATGTGTTGTTTATTTGCTTAAAAACCTAGGATATGCCTATATGGAGCTAAGACATTTTTCAGAAGCAATCGATTGCTTTGATGAGGCACTTGAAGTAGCTGGTGATCGTGTACCTGATTTATACTTTAGAAGATCTCAAGCAAGAACTTACAACAAATATTCAAAAGCCGATGACTTGGAAATAGCTAGAGCTGATATTGAAAAAGCAATAGCACTCAAAAAAGATGAAGTTATTTTCACAGAGCATTTAGATATTTTGAATAAAATCGTTGAAAAAGACTTTGAACAAAAGTTTGAAAAGATTGAAAGTAAAAATAATTCTTTTTTAATTTAATATTAAGTTTTTAATGAATATTAAATAATTTTATATTTAAAGATAATCATTTTTTGGAATTCAATTATTTTTATTAAGTTTTATAAAGAAGTTAAATTTATAATTTTCTATAAAGAAATTTAAATTTATTTAATATTTAATTTATCATAGAGATATTGGCCAAAGCAAATAAAAGCTATGAAAAAATAAAGAAAAATGATTTGAATCCTGATGAAGTGATATATATTAACGGAGAAGATAGTCATAGACAATACAAAATTTTAAAAGAGTAATTAGAATTTAACCTTTTTAATAACATTTTTTAGCATGAAAAAAAAATATGCCATGGCTATTAAATTTTTCACAGAATCTAAAAATGAAGAGCAGTTGGATATTTCATATAAAGAAATAGAACATTTCATGAACAACTACAGCTCTTTCAAATTTTTCTATAAGTTCCAAACATTTAATATAGATGAAAAAGCTCTTACAAGATTACCAGAAGAAACAAAGTATATATACATAAAATGTAATTAATTTTTTGATAGGCAATTACTCAATGACGAAATTTTTATGAAATTAATTGATGAATTCAAATACAAAAGATGTGAGGATATATTCTCAGAAGGAGACTATAATTTTGAATTATTCCAACATTCAATGGAAAAAATTTTCGAAGAAGAAAGAAAAGAACAAGAAGAACAAGAAAGAATTGAAAAAGAATCGCAGCCTCAAGTGTCATGGTTTCAATCAGTCAAAGATTCAAACTATTCTTTTTGGTTTACCACAATATTTTTAATATTTTCTGTTGGAGTTTTGGCATATCAATATATATCATATAGCACTGGAGGAGCATTCAAATTTTTCAAATGAACATTGGTATGAATGAATTATTTCTTTCAACAAAACTTCCAATATTTTTCGAATGATCATTTCTTCTAATTTTATCTTCCTTTGGGATTATTAATTTGAGAATTTATTCATGATAATGAAACCAATTTATTATTATTAATGGTTAATTTTTCAAGAATGTAATTAATAATGAATTATAATTTATTTTTAATTTTATTATTATAATCAAAATTAAATAAATGTATGATTTTGTTGTTTGAAATTTATATTTAAAATGATATAAATGATAGCGAAATAAAAATCATTTTACAAAATTTAAGTTGCTGGGTTTAATAATTAATAAAAGATTTCCTTTTATTGATTTCTAGTTTTGATTATTATATATAAATACATTCTCGAAATTGTTTCAATTTTTTAATTCATTTGATAATTTAGCTTTTGATTAATTATGCGGATCCAATAATTTTAATAAGGATATTTTTTTGGGGATTGGGGATTGGGGATTGGGGATTGGGGATTGGGGATTGGGGAGTGGGGGGTGGGGGGTGGGGAGGCGGGGGGGGGGGGGATGGCC
>Ga0194116_10006109_pt1 | contig 12958 bp, 15 predicted proteins | sample TA2MahsurfametaG_4_FD_148617 | JGI IMG/M metagenome (GOLD analysis project Ga0194116, IMG submission 148617) | Freshwater microbial communities from Lake Tanganyika, Tanzania - TA2015008 Mahale S9 surface | ecosystem: Environmental > Aquatic > Freshwater > Lake | place: Tanzania: Lake... | reverse complement strand
AAAAACAGACCGTTAGGTATTTTTCTTTTTGCTGGAGCATCTGGAGTTGGTAAAACACATTTAGCAACCTTAGTTCATAGATATATGTTTAGCGAAGAATATCCAATTGTTAGAATTGATTGTGGAGAATTTCAACATAAGCATGAAAACCAAAAATTGATTGGTTCTCCACCGGGATATGTTGGTCATGACGAAGGTGGCCAATTGGTCAATCAAGTTAAGAAATATCCTCACACTGTAATTTTACTTGATGAAGTAGAAAAAGCACATCAGGATATTTGGAATACTTTTCTGCGCGTATTTGAAGATGGCGTTTTAACAGACAGTAAAGGTGAAACTGTAAATTTTAAAAACACCATTATTATAATGACCACAAATCTTGGTAATGAAAAAACTGTTGATTTCTTACTAGGCGGTGGTGCTGGTTTTGCCAGACCAGTAGGAATGAAGCACGCCACGAAAGAACTGCCGCCACAAGAAATGGTGACTAAAAATACCTTAGACGCAATCAGAAAACACTTTAGACCAGAGTTTATAAACAGATTAGATAAAATTGTTGTTTTCAATCATTTATCAACTTTAGATATGCAAAAGATAGCAGAATTGGAAATGTCAGTAATAATTGATAAATTATCTCAAAAAGGATATATAATAAATTATACAGATAGCGTAATAGAAGCTTTATTAGAAAAGGGGATAGACTCAATTAAAGGCGCAAGAGGTCTTGCTCAGGTCAGAAGAGAAAAGATGGAAGATCAACTAGCTGATATTTTAATTAAATCAGTTCCGCCTAGGGGAACAATATTTGAAATATCCTATACTCCCGAAGATGATTTTATCTTTACTCTTAAAAAACCATCAAAAACCAAATCTACCGATAAATAACATTACTATATAAGCGTATAGTAGGAGGTTCTATGCCAATTGGTGCATCCTTAGGTGCAAGAGCGATGAGACTTGATGGCCGCATCGCAGACGCCGTTAGAAGCTTTGGGCAAAGAGGTATGACAAGAGGTACAAGGATGCTTAATCGTGGGATGGGAATGGAGGGTAGAAGAGGTACCGCAACGGCAATGGCAGGCTCTGCACTAGGGAGAGCATCTAGATTTGCAGCAGCGCATCCAAGAGGGGTAGGACGCGGCGCAGTTGGTCTTGGTGCCGCAGTAGGGGCTCGAACAATGACTCGGGCGACGCAATAATCAAAACTACCCAATGTACTAAATAGGGGGTTTAAAATATGCCACTACTATCTCCCATAGGAAGACTAGGAAGATCAATTGCAGCTCGTTCTCCCGTTACTTTGCCTCGTGTAATTCCAAGGTCAAGAACTGGACAATTTGCGTTAGGCGCAGGTGCTGTACGGTGCGTACTCAATGCATAAAAGAGATGTTAACAAAAGGGGTGGATATAATCCATCGTCAGCAGCTTCTGGATTAAGACCAAAATCTTCTGGGGGAGCAACTCTTTAATTGTTTGTTTTTATTTGATATAATTTAATGTGAATTTGTTTGGAGGATGTTATGAATGATTGGAAAAACTATATTAATCAAAACGGTGATTTTGAACTACCAAATTTTTTATACAGAACAGTTAATGATTTAATGAAGCAGTCTTTGGACATGGGAACACTTTTGTCGGAAGATCAATATAAACTAAGAGCCTATAAAGAACAAACAAAAAAGCTTTTTAAAAATAAATGGTTTGATTTAGCTGAGGCTCTAGAGTATTTTGGTATTATTGAAAAATGCGTATGTTCCCCAGTGAATAATTCTGGGAAAGAAGTATACTGTGATATTTGCAAGGGCGCAAGATACGTAATTAATTCTGCGCTATCCCCAAATGAGATGAGGGAGATTAGCATGTTTGTAGGCGCTGCGCAGGGTATTCAAGTTCAAGAAAAACTACAAAAGGGATTAATGAAACTTTTGGAAGAAATGTGAAATATGAGATGCGACAGATGTAGTCATGAGCTTAATTTCGTTTATGAAGATGTCATAGAATCTGTAACTGGTAATTTAAAAAAAGATGTTTATCATGTCCAAGAATATTATTGCGCGGGCTGCAAAAGCTGCATGATCCAAACATACACAGATGAGGGCTTGGTAAAATCAGAATGGATTGATTTCAATGGGAAATGAAATAGATAAGTTTGAAGAAAAAACCACTTTTCTTGATAAGTTTGAATCGCTTAGACCTGATTTGTTTTTTCCGGTTGAATGGTCTGACGAAGATAAACAAAAAGCCGTTGAGCTTGTAAGACCACAAAGAACAAGAACATCCATGTTTTCTTCTATTCCCATGAGTTGCGAATCAACAAAGTGTATATTTGCATCAACGTGCCCATTACTGCAACAGAACTTAGCTCCACATGGAAAACCATGTCCAATTGAAATGTCAATGGTTTCTCAATTTACCGCAGAATACATGGAACAACTTGATGTTAGTCCGGAAAATTTAGTAGAAGTTTCTATGGTTAGAGATTTGGTGGATCAGGAAGTTCAGTATTTGAGAAAGACAAAGTTGTTAGCTAAAGAACATTTTGTTCAAGAAAACATTATTGGCCTAGATAAAGATGGAAGCCCAATTTTTAAAAAAGAATTACATCTAGCTGTAGAGCTTGAAGATAGGCTTCATAAGAGAAGAAAAGATTTAAGAAATCAACTTTTGGCAACAAGAGAAGCAAGAGCAAAGACTGGCCAAATACAACTAGACACAGCTCAAACAATATCGGAAATAATACACAAAGTTCAATCAATTGAAATTGAAAACAAAAAACTTATTAAGAAAAAACTTGGCGTTTATGATGTCGATGAATATATAGTTGATTCCGAAAATGAAAAAAAACAATTAACAGAAAATCCAGACAATGGCAAGAAGTAAAATCGGTAGAGGCAAATTAACCGATATTGCAACTAGACTTAGAAGAAGTCTTGGTACACAGGACTCTGCCGGTCCTCTGGTTCAATTTGGGCCAATTAATCTAGATACGATTGACCAACTAGGGGATCCAGTTAGTAATGTTGCTCGATACAAGCAGAGTCAAGTTGAGGTTCTTCAGGCCTATAGAGATGCCGTTCTTGCAAGATCAGATACGGGAGAATATAAAAACCTTATTCCATCCGTTAGATCAAGATTGAAAGTTTTATCAGATGCCGGCAGACAATCTGACGTAGATGAGTATTTTTTTAATTTGTTTTCTTCCGAAAATCTTGATTTATCAGTTCTTGATAAAACCAGCGCAAGCACAATATACACAAAGTACAGGGCTTCAACCCTTAGATTAAAAGACGTAGTAGATAATATAGGTTTACCTCGGAACCACTTTTAGAACAGAGAATCAATATTCTCATTTAGCTAGATATGAAGTTGATTTATTGACTTCACTTAGAGAAGGTCGAAAAATTCATCCATTTTTTCATTCTATAATGGGAACAAACTTTAACATTAAAGAATTTCCAGTAGATCTTTCAGACATTTCTACTGGTAGAAATAGATTGCGCAACGCAATGTCATCAGACAATCTTTCTCATAGAACAGATAGAATTAAGAAAGTTGGCGAAGGGGAGTCTGAGCGTTTTGTGAATTATCTTGGCTTTGATGAATCAGATGTTGGAAAAAGAAAAAAAATTATTACATACGACACTGAAACAAGCGGATTAACTCCAGAGGCAAGAATAAGAAGCTTTTCTCTAGTTGAAAGAGAAGTTGAAATTCTTTCAGATGGAACAACTAAAGTAGTTTCAGCTCCACAAATCGTAATGACAAAACATTTTAAAACAGATAAAATGGACCTTGCTCATGTCTATGAGAATGGAAGACCAGTACCACTTTCGGAGCGGAACCATTCGTGCAGAAATGGGCGCCTCAAAAATTGGCTCAGAAGAATACGCAAGAGCATTAAGCGCATACGACGATGGTCGGAACCATACTTGTAGAAGATATGAGAGACATTTTAAGAAAAATGCTTAGCGTCGATATGAACGAAGGTCACAATGCACTATCGTTCGATATTGATAAATTCGTGCAGTCAGTTACGTCTCAAAGGGTGTACGCCGAGCAATCCACAGATGCCGCAAGAGAACTCAAACAATTACTTACAGAATTCAGAAAAAGAAGAACTGGACCAGATGGTGTAAGAAATTTCTTTTTTGCGCAAGATACACTCGATAGTGCAAAATTTTCAATGCAAGTAGAAAGAAACAGAATTGGTGAACAAATAAGACTTTCTTTAGGGGAAGCAACAAATCTTCCAAGCAACGTTACACAAAGAAGTAATGTAATTGAGGAAATTACAAGTCATTTATTGGGAGACTTTTCTCTTAGTGATCAATTGGGTAGTAGTAGGCCAGATTCTTTAGAAAATTTGTTTTTAAACACAAATTTTTTTGATTTACTAGAAAAAGAAGATCCTTCTAAGTTAAGGCCGATTTTTGAGGCTCTTGAACGCGGTGGAGAACACACATCGGATGTTGACGCTATCTTAAATGCATATCTTTCAGAATATATTAACAACGACGCTTTAAGAATTAGAAGATTTCCAACTGTAGGTCAAAATTTTGACACACTTAGTCCAGAAGCCGCAGAAGTGTTAAGGCAAAGGTCTTTTGACATTGAAGAAAGGCTTCAGAGAACGGGAAATATAAGAAAACCTGGCGAAAAATTTTCTCAATTTGCTGAGTACATGAGAGCAAGAATAGCAAGAAGCGGTTCTGTAACGCCGGTAACTAATGTCGCAGACGTGCGTGGTTTATCAAGTGAATTATTTGACTATTTGTCAAAAGACCAAGAAGGCAGAAGAAGAATGACTGTAACTGCATCTTTGGATGATCTTGAAAATTTACGGAGTAAATCTAAGTGATCAAGAAAAGTCAATGCTTACCGCAGCAAATAGGGAAGGCTCCCAAATCGGAACAATCCAATACAGAAAAGCTTCTGGAGAAGCCGGTGACGTTGGAGGATATTTCTTTAAGTCTCAAACAACACCATTTACAAAACAGATAGCAACAACTGGATCAGCAGAAGAGGCAAAGGTTGGTTCTTTGATTGAATCAAAAATGATATCCGCAAAAACTGCAGTAGGAGAATCAGTAGATTTTTTTAATCAAGCTGGAGTCAAGATAGGAACAGTTGTTGGTGGAAATACTGCAGCTGATCAAATTGTGGATATCGGGATGACTAATCTGCAACAAACACAGTTTAACCAGCAATTGTCTAATCTTAAAAAGATTGAAGCAGCTAGAACGTCTGTGACGCCAATTACCGCAGAAAATATACAAGAAAGAGCATCAATATCATCTAAGGCATATGGCATGGGTGCAAGCGAAATACCAGCTGAAGCGCACCTTGCAGAAAAAGGCGTTGCTTTTAGAAGCGTGCTAGCAAATTCGCAAGCAGATAATTATTCAGATGATGTCATTAAAAGTGGTTTAGCTTATGGAAATATAGATCCGTCTTCAAGAATTATTGGAGTTGGAACATCTCGAGCAACAGCACAAACTCTAGCTCAAGCATCACAGATGAAAGGCAGCAGTATTGCTCCTACTATTCGGATCATTGGTTGAGGCAGGATCTCCTAGTACGCTGCGAACTGAACAAATAACAGAGAGAGTAAGGAAACTCGCCGACATATCTCCAATTAATTATGTAGTAGCACAGGGGCAAGAACACAGATATGGCTATACGTATACGCCAGGAACTGGTATACCTGAAAAACTTTTTGAAGAAAACAAATATTTTAGAATGACTGCTGGAAAAGACCCAGGGTTGTCAGATATAGCTTCAAGAAGTTCAGAAAAAATTACGATGACCGCAGAAGATATAATGGGTCTTAAAATACAAATAGGGGATGGAAAAGTAGTTAAATTTGGTAGTGAGGAGTTTTTTGAATCTACTGCAAACAGGTTTGTTCAGTCATTCGTACATAATCCTGGAACAGAGGGTGGTTTTGTACTCCCAGAAACTATAAATGTTATTTTTAACCCCAAGGGACTTTCTCAAGGTTCATATGAGGATTTGGCAAATCAGGTAATAGGAGCTCAAGTAAGGAGATTTGAGGCTACAAAAGGCCTGCCGAATGTTCCAAGTAAAATTAAACAAGACTTTGATGCTATTGCTAGTAGAATATTCGGAAAGTCTTACGATGAAGCATCTCAAGATCTTGCCAGGGCCGGATTGAGTTTTGGGCAGGTCTTTGCAGAAGATACAACACTTGCTGCAAGAACAGCAATGTTAACTGAAGCTGGAATGGCCGATCAGGCAGACCAACTTACTAGGTATGTTTCCGCTGTTGCAACAGAAGTTAAAGATGACGGTATAGCTGCATTTAAATACATGGGTGAGGCAGCAGAAGATATTCGAGCAGTTCAAAGAATGAGTGGGAATGAAGCTTTAATACAGGGTAATGATGAATTGACTCGAGACATAGTCTCAAGAGCCACTAGCGTTGTTACGGTTGAAGATGAAGGTAGAAGAGTGGCAGTTGGAATGACTATGTCTCCTTTTAGTAGCGAAACTGCTACAAAACACACACAAGTTGCAATGGGTGCGGTAGAGGCAAGTATGCCAGAAAAAGCCAGCGTAGAAATTGCTGAAGCAGCTAGGGCTTTTGATGTAGATGCACTAACAAAATTAGAAGAAGCAATTCCATTAGTCGATAATATAGCAGAGGGTGTTGGTGTAAGAGTCGCTGAAGAATCTGCAGGTAGAATTGGTCAACCCGTAGCTGAAGCCTCGATCCAGGCAGGTAAGCAATTTGTTAAAAATTATAAAACTGGAATATATTTAGCTGGTTTAGCTGCGGCAACGGCTGTAATTGGCAAAAAAGCGTTAGATAAAAGAGAAGAAAACCAATTATATGACCGTACTATGGATACTATGCCAGCTGAATCTGGCAATAGGCCATATGGAATACAAGATGCAATGTTTGCCCATAAAACGGCATCAAGAAGAAAAGACCCTCTTGTAACCGCTGGCGTGGTTGGAAATCTAGATAGAAATAAAGTAGGTCACACTTCAATGGGTCCTGACAAAAATAATCATCTGTTTGGCGGATAAATATGATTGGTAGAGCAGTACGAGGAATAGGAACAGGACTGGGTAGAGCTGCAATGAGCAAGCCTGGTACAGTTGGTATTATCGGTGGAGCTGCGGCTTTGGGTTTTGCTAGCCAAGCAGCACCGGCCGCAAGAGACGCTGCCATGGATGTAGCATTCGGCGACCCCAACGCAGACGCTACGTTTTTAGGCAGAAAGCTAACTCCAGGAGCATTATTTGACACAGTTGTGCCAGGAGAGGGTTCGGCAGGCGACGCAGTCGCTATTGGCGCCACAACAACTATCGGGGGAGCAGGCATTGGTACTTTAATAGGTAAAGGTGCTTTCTCAATGCGAAGTAAGTCTGCAATAAAAGGTGGATTAGTGGGTGGAGCAGCTGGAGCAGTCGTAGGTGCTGGTATTTTTGCCGGCCTAACTGCTGCATATGTGGGAAGGAATGAAAAGTTTTTTAGAGAATCTCCATATGTTGGAGAAAGAAGGTTAAATCGTAGAGACATGACTTATGGCGGATCTCTTTACGATCAAAGGGGTAGAAGAAATAAATCACGCGACGTAGCACAAGAATTAAACGCAGATGGAAACATTGTTTTGGGAATGTTTAACTTAAGAAGAGGGGGGTGATAGTTAATGTCTGATATAGGAAATATTGATTCAGCTCTTCCAGAAGAGCAACTTCCTGGAATGATGGGATTCATGACTTCTCCTGGATTTGAGCAGGCTGCTAGGGCTACCAATCCACTTACTCTTATGCGGCTTTCAAGCATTTAGGGCTCAGAATACTTTACTTAAGGGCGGAATTGGTGATGATGTAGGTAGATTTAAGCAAACATTAAGGGGTGGTAGAAGTAAATTTAGCACTTATGGACGAGGCTCACTTACTCCTCATATTCCTACTGGAGCTAATCAATTTATTGGTGGAACTAATATATTTGGTAGGTCAACTAGACGTGGAAGAAAGCATCAGGCAAAACAGGCACGAACCATTGCTACAGGAAAAGGAACTACTCCTGGACGTTTTAAGAATTTTAGAAAAGCTAATTTGACATTCGATCCAAGAAGATTTTTTAGAAAAAATAGTATAACTGAATTTTTAGACAGTCCTGGAAGAAATTTCTATTCTCCGAATTCAGGTGGATTCCTAGCAAGTATGGGAAATATTGGCTCCCAGGAAAATCCACGTTTTAGCGGTGGAACATTGGCAAGAATGGGAGCTTTAACTAAAACTGAAAGAAAAGTTGCCCGTAAAGGAGCAGGCGCCGCTGCCAAAATGGACATGAATCTTGCAAGAATTCTTGCGTTTAACAATCCTAGTGCAATGTATGCCGGTGGGCTAGGGACTTTTCCGCTGGCCCCAGGCGCCACCGCTCCCGAATTAACTGCTCTTGGAAAGTCGTTAACTGGAGCAGCTGGAGCAGATACATTGACAGTAGGAGCAAGAAGATATGCAATGGTAGAGGGTATAAGAGGAACAAAGACCCAAAACATGATGAGGTCAATATTAACCGTTGGTGGTGGTAAAGAGATGTTTGAAGGCATGGGAACGGCAGCCGCAAGGTCAATTGCCGGTGGCACCATGCAAATGACTGAAGCAGCAGAAAAATTAATGAAACCGCTAACAAACGCAATACATACAAATGATGCATTTAGAATGAGAGCAGCTAACGCTTTAGGTAGAGCCGTTCCAATGACCGAATTTGGAGCAGCACAGGTATCAAAACAATTAATTCAAAAGGGATTTATTGAGACACTTGGCTACAAAGGCGCCATCCACGCCGCCGCCGCTGGTGGAGGTAGGGTAGCAGCAGCTGTTGGAGGACAAATGCTTTTGAAAGCAATGCCAGGAATAAATATGATATTTGCAGCCGATTTGGCTTATCAGCTAGCTAAGCTTGGAGGAATGGCAGTCAAGGGTGCAATTAATTTTGGAAAAGATGCAATGAAATCAATGCAAGGAAATATTAACGGTGGTATGTTTGGAACATATAAAGATGATGAGGTAAGAGCTACGTCAAGAGCTAGAGGAGTAATGGCAATTCAAAATTCAAGACTCAACGCCAGATCACTTCTTGGTACGGAGGGTGCAATGATGTCTGCGCATTTTGGATAAACATGTTAGCTAAAACAAAAGAATTTAGAAAACAACTAGAAGCACTTTCTAGGGAAGATTTAATTGAGATTATTCAATCGCAAAATCCAGAATATGTAAAACAAATTAATAGAATTGAATGGGTGTTTAAGAATAAATTATCTCATCTAAATTGGCAAGATGGTTCACCTGTTGCAGAAAGACCAATGACAAATAGTGAGTTGGCACTTTTGATAGATGAACCATTTGAAATAGATAATACTTTACTTAATGCAGGCCTGTCCGCAGAGATACAAAGACAAATACACATAGCAAAAGATCCCTGTCGATGGGCAAAGCATTTTCTACGGAGCAGAAACTAGAGTTTATCAAACGCTGATACTGAGAGATCCTTCACTTCGTAAAGTGTTGAGAGCCGGTCGTCGTTTAGGAAAAACATTCAGTATGGCTATCGCACTGCTGCATTACAGTTATACAAATAAAGACGGACGATGCCTGGTCATTGCTCCAATGAAAACTCAAGTAGAATTAATTTATCAGGAAATAAACAGACTCGCATCAAAAAATGAAATTGTACATAGTTCCATAACTAGAAAGGTCACTAGTCCGCAATTCTTGATAGAGTTTTCTAATGGATCTACAATTAGATTCTTTACTTCTGGAATGAGATCTGGTGGAAAATCCGACGTAGCTCGTGGCCAAGAAGCTCATGTAATTGTGCTAGACGAAATGGACTACATGCACACAGATGACCTTGACGCTCTTTATGCAATGCTTCAAAAAACTGCAGAAGACCAGCCAGATAAAGTCTTAATTGGCGCTTCTACTCCAACTGGCAGAAGAGAAAGATTCTGGGAGTGGTGTAGGTCAGGAAGGTTTAGGGAGTTTTGGTTTCCATCATATTGTAATCCGTTTTTTTCTAAAGAACAAGAAGACGAATTTAGAGAACAATACTCTGAAACTGGATATAGACATGAAATTGAAGCAGATTGGGGAGAAGACGCAGAAGGCGTTTATCCAAGAAAATACGTAGATGCAGCCTTTGTAGAACCATCTTGGAATTATATACCAGAAATAACTTCCGCTAGATCAATGTACACGATAGGTGTTGACTGGGATAAATATGGGGCTGGAACAAATATTGTAGTACTTGAAGCATGTCATCAAAATCATGAAGAAGAAAGATTTAGAAATAAAGTTAGAATAGCCTACAGGGAAGAAATTCAAAAGTCAGAATACACTTTGACAAACGCCGTCAATAGAATCGTAGAATTAAATGATTCTTTTCAGCCAAAACACATTTATGTTGACAGAGGATATGGAGAAGTTCAGGTAGAATTACTTAGAAAATATGGAACAGAGAATCCCAGATCAAACTTAAGAGATAGGGTAAAAGGAATAGGGTTTGGTGAGCTAATAGAAATTAAAGATCCATATACAAAACTTCCCGTTAAAAAGGAAATAAAACCTTACATGGTTGATAATTTGAGGCAATATTTAGAAAAAATGCTTTTAATGTTTCCAGTAGCCGATGAAGAATTGTATATGCAGTTAATATCATACGTTGTTGTCAGAACCACTCAAACCGGCAGGCCAGTGTTCGAAGCTGGTGGGTCGGCTGTTGACCATGCACACGATGCCCTAATGCTAGCATTGTTGGCTATAACTGAAAATTACGGAGAATTTGGTAAAGGAGAAGTGGCAACTAATGTCGAGTCATTTTCCAATACCTTCTTCATGCCTAAAAGCCAAGGCAAAAAAGACGGTGACTATAACGACAAACAATCTGGTATAATGTTAAACGTAAACAGAACCGCTCAGCTAAAACCAAAATTTGGGAAAAAGGGGCGGCGCTAAAAGAGCAGCAAGAAAGATGTTTTAATATAACATATGTCAATTGTTAATCCTATTCAAAGCGATGTCGTTCCTCAAAACGCTGTATTTGCGGACTACAAAACAGAGACAAGTAGTTCTGCTTCTGAATACGAGGACTCCAGCAGATTAAGCTCAGTAAATAAAGCCTTGCTAAAAAATACATTTGGAGCTTACGGTAGTGATCAAACATATTCTGTTTCTTTAGCAATTGTGAGACAAGAGGTAGTAAATACAATATCTAAACTAAATCAATTTAAACTAGACTTAGATGACTTATTAAGACAGGTCAAACTTGATCCATTAAGTAGCCCTTCTTTAGATGAAGCTCACAAATACGTATGGGATCAAATAAATGCAACGGAAATAGCTTTTCCCAAAATTGAAGTAGAAGGATATTTGGGTGAAATAAAATATCCAAGACCGCCATTTATATGCTTTGATCAATATATTTTTTCAGAAACAAACGACACAAGGGGATATAGGAGGTTTGTTAAGGAATATGATAATATTATTTCTAATTCTAGCTTTGGTCATCTGTATGACTACAGGGAAATCATTAAGTGCCTACTGGCCGAAGCGGCTTGTATAAAATTTTCTCTAACAAGAGATTTTGGAACATCTTATGAAGATGAATCACAACAACAAATTGCAGCGCACTATTTCTACTGGCTTAAAATGGCGCTCCACTATCAGGAGCTCTTTGCCAAAAACATACCGCTCAGACCAACGCTTTTGCCAGAAGCCGAAGTGGATAAAACAACTAAAAAACAAGCAGCGCAATTTCAAGCCTTTTTTTCGATCAAAGTAGATTCTTTAACTACGGTTATAGATTCGCAACTAGAGTCACTATATAATGATTTAGTATTAAATTGTAATATTTTTTATGATAGTTTTCTTGGTCCAGCTTTAAGATTTAAGACAAAAGTAGTTTCTGATTTTTCTGTTGATTTACGAACAACAAATATGAAATCAACCCTTCCTATAATGTCTGAAGAAGCTGCGATTGCACTTCTTGTTGCAGAGGGCAACTTTAAGTCACTTGTTAGTGATCTTATTGAAAGAAGAAATACTACAACCACAAAAATAGAAAGTTTGTATCAAAACATTCTTCAAAGAAGAAAATATGCTGGATATATTTCTCAGCTTAGTATAAAGGCAATAAAAAAAGAAAAGATAATAGCACAAAATATTTCTAATCTTGAGAACTATCAAACGCTACTTCAATCGATTGTTAAAAATAATGACGTTAATCCACTTAGGTCAAGTCATGCATTATTGGACGATTTGAATCAAGACAGTCACCCACAATACTTAATGAAATCGGGCGGAAAAATAACTGGTGATGTGTCTGTGGAAAATGAAGCAAAAATAGATGGAGTAAAAATATCCACACATAGCCATAGTGGTTCTGACGGCTCAGAAAGAATAAGATCTATAGATATTGACTATGATTCGGTAAGAAGAGATATTAAACTAAAACAAATAAATTTACTACAAAATGAAATAATAATATCTGTAGATTCATTTACTCCAGATATATTGCAGGGGGGAACTCCAGTCGCTGATGTTAATATTAGTGTAGAAGTTCCGGATGAATTTGTAGACAAATACGACTTTGAAATAATGTATACGGAAATATAATTATGACATGGTTTAAATATCTATCTGATGATAATGATCTTAATTTTCCGTCAACTTTTAAATATATACAACCCTCCCTAAAAAGACAATTGTCTTTGTTAGCACCAAAGGAGTATATACATAAAAATGATTGGTTGTTTGTTGATATTGGAAATAATGAAATAAATAAAATATATGATGAGTCTTCTGTAAAACAAAATCAAAATCATTCTTATCTAGTTGTGTATGAATATGACAACTTAGATCAATCTTCTTTAAGCTCTACTCCTTCTCCGGTAAAAACAAAAGTTGTGGATAGCATTGT
>Ga0194116_10006107_pt1 | contig 12961 bp, 8 predicted proteins | sample TA2MahsurfametaG_4_FD_148617 | JGI IMG/M metagenome (GOLD analysis project Ga0194116, IMG submission 148617) | Freshwater microbial communities from Lake Tanganyika, Tanzania - TA2015008 Mahale S9 surface | ecosystem: Environmental > Aquatic > Freshwater > Lake | place: Tanzania: Lake Tanganyika... | reverse complement strand
AATACGCCCTTGAGTTTTTAATCCAAATTGTGTGCCCCTATCCTTTAATAGATTAAATTCTGCATATCTTCCGCGACGCCATTCCTGGAATTTTTTATCGTCATCGGTGTACGACCTGTCCATTAAAGTGGAGGTGATATTAAAAAACATATCAAAAAAAAGATCGATAAGACCAATAATCATTTTTTCATCGTATATTTCATGTCCTATATAATCATCAAAAAATATACCGCCAATACCGCGCGCTTCATTTCGATGATCTAAGTAAAAATACTCATCACATTGTTTTTTCCAATCGAAATACAATCTATCATCAAAAGAATCCAAATATTCTTTTGTATTTCGATGCCACATCTGACATATTTCTTTAATAGGCTTATAAGGTGTTAAATCAAAACCACCACCATACCACTTAAAATTCTCTCCACTTCCAAGCTTCACCGAAAATTTTCGAATATTAGCATGTGCGGTTGGAACCCATGGATTATTTGGGTGCATAACAATTGAAATACCTTCTACATGAAAAGGTAGGCCCGCTAAAAATGGTCGAATCTGTGTTGCAGCAATCGGCAATGCATCCGCCTCTATGGTCGAAGTGCTTACAACACCCTTCTCCAAAATAGAGCCCTCACACACCCCGGTTATTCCCTGACCAATACTTGACTCCCAAGAATCAAGTATCAATCGATCTCCTAACATCTCCAATATCTTTTTCTGCGCATAAAGCTGTTGATTCTTTATCGCCTGTCCAAAATATACTTCCATATTAGCGCCCTCATCAGTCACAACTTCTTGTGGCCTTGAGTATGGCGCTGGCAAGCATACAATTCAACGCTTAGTCAGTTACTAGAGGTTTCCGATAGTCACATGTTTTTTCAGGACATGCTATAAATTTGCCATCTTTTTTTGTTTGCTTCTCTATTAATAAAGGGTATGCGCATTGTGGACACTGGTGCAGAACTGGCTTTCCTGAATATGTTTGCTTACAGTTTGGATAAGCGGAGCATGCGTAAAAAATAGTTCCCTTACGTGAAGTTTTTCCAACAATTTGCCCTTTATTGCATGTTGGACATGTGATGCCTGTTTCATACGATTTTTTCATGGACTCTATATGTCGACACTCAGGATAACCAGAGCATCCTATAAATGTGCCGAATCGCCCCTTTTTATAGACCAATGGCTTTTGGCACAAGGGACAATCACGATCTACGGATGCTGGCTGTGTAGCCCCCTCATCTGCCGATCCATCTATAGGCCGTGTATATTTACACTCAGGATAATGCGAACATCCGATAAATCTCCCCGCACGTCCAAATTTCTTGACTAATTTATGCTGACAAAGAGGACATGTTTCATCAATTTCCTCATGTACAACCTCTTTTTTAGAAATTTTTTCAGAAATATGCTCTACCAAATTATGAAATGGCAGCCAAAATTCCCCTACGAGGGTAGTCCAGCTTTCAACCCCCAAAGAAACAGCATCTAACCTGTCTTCCAATTGCGCTGTAAAATCATAATCAACGTAGTTTACAAAATATTTTTTTAGAAAATCATTTACAACTACACCCGTATCGGTTGGTGTAAAGCGTTTTTGCTTAAATTCAACATAATCTCTCTGTTTTAGGGTCGAGATAATACTCGAATAAGTTGAAGGTCTACCAATACCATAGGATTCAAGCGCCTTTACTAACGTGGCCTCATTAAACCGATGCGGTGGCTCTGTCATATGTTGAGCAGGATCCCATTTAACAAACGAAAGTAATTCACCCTCTTTTAATTGCAAAAACTTATTTTCAGTGGCTTCAATCTGAACATCATCAGACCCTTCTTGATAAACCAATAAAAATCCTTCTCGCTTTAAGCATGTTCTTCTTGCTTCGAAACGATAATCATCTCCAGCACTAATTGTAATAATTTGATCTTCGTAAATAGCATCCACCATCTGGGAGCTGACTGTGCGAGACCAAATTAAGTCATAAAGTTTATATTGATCAAGTGCAAGGTGTTTTTTTAACGATTCAGGAGTACGAGTGCAATCAATTGGCCGAATCGCTTCATGTGCTTCTTGTGCATTTTTGGATTTTGTTTTGTATGCACGAGGCGAAGCTGGGAGGTTTTCTTTGCCGTATCTTGAGGCAATTTCACTACGAATCGACTTAATTGCCTCCTCAGAGAGAGTAACAGAGTCTGTGCGCAGATACGTGATTAATGCGACTGAATCGGATCCAACATCAACACCCTCATACAACTGCTGCGCAATTCGCATTGTTTGCGCAGAGGATAACCCAAGCTTGCGCGCAGCCTCCTGCTGTAACGTTGATGTTGTAAATGGCGCCACAGGTTGCTTTTTTCTGTCTTTATGAACAATTGTGTCAATCCGCCAGCGATCTTTTCCATGTTCATCTATTTGAAGTAATAGAGCATCGACTTGATCTTTATTATTTAGATCAAATTGTCCTAATTTTTTTCCATGCATATTCACAAATTTCGCATGAACTTTTCTCCTGCCACTAGTAAGATCAGCATGCACTGACCAATATTCTCGTGACTGGAATTTTGCTATTTCAGCCTCGCGATCAGCAATCAGTCTTAAAGCTGGTGATTGCACGCGACCCGCAGAAAGGCCTGGCTTCACTTTTTTCCAAAGCACTGGTGATAAATTAAACCCTACTAAATAATCTAATGCGCGTCTTGCTTGCTGAGCATTAACAAGATTCATATCTAAATCGCGAGACGACTCGATTGCTTGAATAATTTGTGTTTGTGTAATTTCGTGAAAAACCACTCGTCTCACTAATTTTCCTGTGAGATTGATATGCTGTTTAAAAATCTCTAGCAAATGAAAAGCAATCGCCTCCCCTTCTCTATCAGGGTCAGTAGCAAGAAATATTGTTGTTGCTGCTTCAGCTGCCGCGCATAACTGCTCAATATGTTGCTTGTTTTTTGAAATATTTTGATATTTCATATGCACTTCGTGGTTTCCGACCTCAACAGCCCCCTTTTTTGGAACAAGATCGCGCAAGTGTCCATACGAGGCCATGACTTTATAGCCAGCTCCTAAATATCGTTGAATTGTTTTGGCCTTGGAAGGCGACTCAACAATCATAAGTCGGTCCATACTTCTTATTTCCTTTAATAAGTTACGAAATGCAATCATAGCTAATTGACAGCATAGTCTAACTAGTAATGATTTGATATATTTTTAATTTTTATAGTGAATTTGTTAAAAAAAAATCTTACAATGAGTCAATTATGTTATCGTCTTATACTCTCTCATATGACACAGTCAATTATCAATAACCTTCAACTGCGATACCATCCTCATTCAATTTTAAGACAAAAAGCAAGTCCTTTTGATGAATTTGAGCTGGCTCCTGCACTATATCAAGCAATGCTAGAAATCATGTATCGAGGGCCTGGCGTGGGGCTTGCTGCTAACCAAGTTGGCTTATTATTGCGCATTTTTGTGATGGATTGCTCTGACGATCGATCTACTCCAATTTTCTTAGCCAACCCAGTTATTCTGGAAAAACAAGGGCCTCTTCACAAAATTACAGAGGGCTGCTTATCTTTACCCGGCGTCTATCAATCTGTTACAAGGCCAAGCCGGATATTGGTTGAATACCATGATGAACTTGGAAGTCTACAGCAAAAAACATTTGAGGGCTTAGAGTCGTCTTGTGTCCAACACGAAATTGATCATCTAGATGGTATTTTATTTCCCGATCGTGTCTCAAATATTAGCGATCGAAATCGTCTTTGGAAGAAATATCGCGCACCGTCAAACTGGAGCCTATAAATGAATCAAAAAAAAAGAAAACCAAAAGTCATATTTGCTGGCACCGCTACATTTGCAGTTCCCATTTTAGAGCGACTTCTTAAAATCAGTGAGATCGTTCTTGTTTTAACACAACCCGCCCGGCCTGCGGGTAGGGGCTTGCAAGATCAGATGTGCCCGATTGATGAATTTGCGCAAGATAATCATCTTCCTGTTTTTAGGCCTCTTTCTTTAAAAAAAGAAGATATTGGTCAAACAATTCAGCAATATCCTTGTGATTATTTGATTGTGGCAGCATATGGAAAAATCATCCCCCAGTGGTTGCTTGATTGGCCCGCACATGAGCCACTAAATATTCATTGCTCTTTACTTCCTAGATGGCGAGGCGCCGCGCCAATTCAGCATGCGCTTCTGGCTGGCGATTCAGTATCAGGAACGTGTGTAATGCGAATGACAGCAGGGCTAGATGAAGGTCCAGTACACCTTTCACAACGAATTCCAATTACAAAAAATGATAATCAGGAAACAATGACTGAGAAATTAAGTCAGCTTGGGGCTGATTTGCTACAAAGCTTTCTTGCAAAACCAGAAAAATACCCTGCGACTTCACAAATAGGCGATCCGACTTACGCTCATAAGATAGAAAAAAATCATGGGCTCATTGATTGGAAGGTGAAGAGCGCGACATGGATTGACCGTGCATTTCGAGCATTTTATCCGTGGCCCGGACTCTATTGCTTACTTTCTGACTCGCGTCGGCTAAAAATTATTGATTGCCGCATAATTGAACCAACAGATCCTATTCAAAAAAAATTACATCTGACCCCTAATGCAGGATCGGCGATATGTTGCGAAAATCGCTTATTTATTCAAACAGCATCATCGGATTGGATTGAGTTGAAAAAAATTCAACTAGAAGGCTACAAGCCATGTGAAGTTTCAGAGATAGCGCACGACCCATCTCATTGGATTCACAAAATTCTTGAGTTGATATGAATATTATTAAAATAGTACGTTTTTTAAATGATGTTTTTTTTGAAAAAAAGAGTCTACCTCCTTTAGCTATGCGAGAGCAGCTCGTAGATGGGTGGGATTTTGAAGATAAACGACTCACCTACTCTGTATTGCGACATGCACTACCACTAAGTTGGTTTCTCGACATCCGCTACCCTAAATGGCGAAAAAAAATAGCTGTACAGCACAGTGCTTTTGGAATTTGTGCGCTATTTGTTGCATTAGATCAGCTAATTTTCGGTCAAAAAGCCATTTACTATGTCAATCAGTGGCTTTCCTCCGCTCTTAATAAAGATCTTCGTGTAAATTGGCTTACACCAATTGCAAGAGCGATTTTAGCTCAGGCGCCAGATGAGTCCATCTTTTGGAGCGTCATACACGATGCTGCAAAAAAATCAGATTCGTGGATCGCACATTTGCTAGAGGATAATCCAAATCTTCAATTGGAATTGATGTTCTCGCACCCACCCCTGTGGATTTCTTGTAAATCTTTAAATTTGCAAAAAGAAATATCGGAGATTGAGTGTGCGAATATTCTTTCAACAGATTTGGGTGGATCTGCAATTCAACTGAAAAAAACAACTGAATACGTTCAGTCGTTATTCGAAGCAGGGCAGATTTCTTTTCAAAACATTTCTAGTCAAAGATTACGGCTTATTTTAGAAAAAATAGAAATTACTCCAAATAACATCTTAGACTGCTGCGCAGCGCCCGGAGGGAAGAGCATTCTTCTCTTTAACCACTATCCAAATGCGAATCTTACACTAACCGATTTGTCATTACCCAGACTGCTTGAATTAAAGAGCAACTTAATACGAGTTGGTATTGATAACTCTACGGTGCAGATAGAGGTATTACAACATAATTGGACCACATCCAGCACTCTTCTATCTAATAAATCCGCAAAGTTGAAGAATTTTGATTTAGTCTTAGTTGACCCTCCATGCAGTGGCAGCGGGGTTACACGAAAACATCCAGACTCTTTATGGAAAAAACATGACAATCATAGTCTTGAACAAACACAGGCTAATATCTTAAAAAATGCAGCTTCGTATGTCATGCCTGGCGGTTATTTGATTTACTCTACATGCTCAATAAATTCTAATGAAAACGAAAAACAGATAGGGAAATTCATTTCAGAAAATCCCTCTTGGACATATATAAAAGTTGAACTTGCGGGCTTGATTCAAAAAGAGTTTGGTATGCTGCAACTCATGTCTTCATCTGCCGACGGGATGTTTTTTGCTGTGTTACAAAGAAAAATTGACGCGTAGCCCTAAAGATTTAGTGCAGGCCGTAAGCACTTTTGTGTAAAGTACTTACTTATCAGCAATCTTAATAATCTAATACGGCATTTAACGCATTGCGTTCAATGAAGTCTCGTCTTGGTTCAACCTCATCACCCATTAAGATTGTAAACATTTTATCAGCCTCTGCAGCATCTTCAATTCGCACCTGCAATAACGTTCGACGTGCAGGATCCATGGCTGTATCCCATAATTGCTCAGGATTCATCTCACCAAGCCCTTTAAATCTCTGAATTTTTAACTCAGATTTTGCCCATTCTTTTGCTGATGTAAACAATGAAGGCCAATTAATGGCTGTTTCTTTTTGGTTTTTATAGCTTAATTGTGCACCGCCACTCACCTCACGAATTAAAGCCTCAAAAGAGCATAGAATTTCTTTTTGTTGTTTAGAGCATTGAATTAAAACAGGCTGATCGTTAATTACCAAATTCAAGAACATTCCATCCCATGTCAATAGCGCGGTTTCCGAATTTTTTAATGCTTCATTATGTAATAAGTGAAAAACTTCATCTAGCGCACAATGATGATGAGTCCAGGAGTGAAGTAAAGCATCGTATTGCTCGAAATATGCTGCGAAGTGTTCCTTATCGTACTGAACTTCTGTTGATAAAATTGTCAAAGTCATTCCTCGGATAATTTGCATCATTCGAGATAATAGCTCTCGATCATCCTTCAAATATAAATCACTTCCTTGTATACGAATTTTGTATAAAGGAGGCTGAGCAATATAGACATAGCCAGCATGTATTAATTCAGGCAGATGTCGATAAATAAAGGTCAGCAACAGTGTGCGGATATGCGCTCCATCAACATCAGCATCTGTCATAATGACGACCTTATGATACCGCAATTTTGTTAAATCGAAGTCACCCGCTCCAATACCACAACCCAATGCAATAATTAATGTGCCTATCTGTTCTGAACCTAAAACCCGATCAAAGCGTGAGCGCTCAACGTTTAAAATCTTTCCCCTCAGTGGCAATATGGCTTGAGTGCGTCTATCGCGCGCTTGCTTTGCAGATCCACCAGCCGAATCTCCCTCCACTATAAACAATTCGCATAATGCAGGATCGTTATATTGGCAATCTGCTAATTTTCCTGGTAACGATGATATTTCTAATGCATTCTTTTTTCGAGTCATCTCTCTTGCTTTACGAGCTGCTTCACGCGCCCTGGATGCTTCCAATATCTTATCAATAATGATTTTTGCATCTTGAGGGTGCTCATCTAGAAATGCCTGTAAAGCTTGCGACACAGCCGTATCTACAAATCGTTTCACATCTGAAACTAATCGCTCTTTTGTTTGGGATGAAAACTGAGGATCACTCATTTTTACCGATACAACCGCAACCAACCCCTCTCGAACATCATCGCCTGTCAATTCATTTTTTTGACGCTTTGATGCAAAACAAGGTTCAGTTAAAAAATATTGGTTAATTGTTCTCGTTAGGCCGCTTTTAAAACCACTTAGATGGTTACCGCCATCTTTTTGTGGAATATTATTAGTAAAACAGAAAATAGTTTCATTATAACTATCGCTCCACTGCAAAGCGATTTCGATGGAGGTTGTGTCTTCACGGTATGCGCCTGTAATAATTGTCTTGTGAAGTGCATTTTTCGCTCTTCCTAAATAGCGCACAAATCCTAACAATCCTCCCTCGGGATCGAAGCGAACAACACCGCCATCACGCTCATTATAAAACTCGAAAAGAATTGAGGGATTTAAAAAAGAAAGCTCGCGAAGTCGCTTTTCGATCAGCTCTGGAACAAAATCTATTGTTGAAAAAATATCTGCTGAAGGATAAAACCTTACCTTCGTACCGGTTCTTGCAGACGACTCCCCTCTTGTTAATGAAACAACAGGATCTCCATTAGAATACTCTTGGTGCCATGCATATCCGTCTCGATGAATTTCGAGCAATAGCTTAGAGCTCAATGCATTGACAACCGAAACCCCAACACCATGCAAGCCGCCTGAAACCTTATATGAATTATCATCAAACTTCCCGCCAGCATGTAATACAGTCATAATGACTTCTGCGGCAGAACGTTGCTCCTCCTCATGCAAATCAACCGGAATTCCTCTTCCGTCATCTTGTACACTCACGGAACCATCAATGTGCAGCACTACCTTGATGTTATGACAAAATCCAGCCAATCCTTCATCAACAGAGTTATCTACTACTTCAAAAATCATATGATGGAGGCCTGAACCATCATGCACATCACCTATGTACATTCCAGGGCGCTTTCTTACAGCTTCAAGGCCTTTTAAAACTTTAATGCTTGATGATGTATATGTTGAGGATGAGGACATGTTTTCCACTTGTATATATTCCTTTTATAAAATCAATGGCATAACAACATAGCAACCTGAGCTATCTTGCGAAAAAACAACACCCACCGATGGATCCAGATACTCCATCGTCAGTAACTTGCCCTTTATGTGCGCAATAAAGTCAGCTACATATGATGAGTTAAGGGCAATCTTCATCTCATCAAAAACCTGATCTGTCTTCAACAAAACAGCAACTTCTTGCTGATCTGAATTTGTTGCATGTAATTTTACGCTATTTCCCGAAAAATGGAAAACAACTCCTCGGTCTTTATTCGAAAGAATTGGAGCAACAGTCGCTAAAGCAGACTTCAGATCATCACGATCAAAAATCGCACGATATTTTAATTTCTTTGGAATAACCCTTTTATAATCAGGAAACTTACCCTCGATAAGCTTAAATGTGATCGTGAGATCTTCAAATCGCACATCAGCAATATCCTTTGTAATTCCAAAATCAATCAAATCATCGCTCTGATCAAGTAAGCGAACCAGTTCAAGAATAGCTCGACGAGGAATAATTACTCCCTTCAGCTCTTCGTCAAACGAAAGAACCTGTACGGGCGCCTTTACCATACTCAGCCTGTGCCCATCAGTTGCAACGCAGGTTAATTCAGTCCTTGATAGCTGAAGAAAAACACCGTTCAAATAATATCGAACATCGGAAATCGCTATCGCATATTGTATAGACTCAAGCAATTCTTTTAATTTCTTGCGAGAAATTTGAAAGCGTGTTCGATGATCATTTCGCGCTGCACGCTGAATTAAAGGAAACTGAGATGGGCTGAATGTTGATACCTCTAGTGAAGAGGAGTTGGTTTTGATTTTTAATCGACTTTTAGGAAGCTCCTCTAACTCAAGAATTGACTCACTTTGAAGCGCTCGACAGAAATCATATACTGTTTTTGCAGGAAAGGTTATTTCTAAAAATGAGGTTGAATTCCCCGCATCATGACCATCCTGATAGATAAATCCATCTATATTTTTTTCAACAGAAACTTGTAACTCCAAATCCGTTGCAACAAGTTTTGCAGATTGCGAGTCCGCCACCAATAGGCAATGACTTAGTACTGGATTTACCAATTTGCGATCAACAGCCCCCATGACTTTCGAGAGCGCATCAAGGAACATTTTTTTTGCTATTGTTAATCTGTTCATACTTCAAACCCTCAATGCGAAATCTGCCGTAGCAAATCATGATATTCTTGCGCGATTTTTGCATCAGACTGCCTCAAAGACTCCACTTTACGGCATGCATGCATCACTGTTGTATGGTCGCGCCCACCCAACGCCTTCCCGATCTCAGGAAAAGACAAAGAAGAAAGCTCTTTACATAGTGCCACAGCCAGCTGTCTAGGCCAAGCATATTTTTTTTGGCGCGAATCTGAAAGAAGCTGGTCTCGCGTAACACCATACCGATCGGAAACTATTTGAAGAATACTGTCCAAGCTTGTCATTTTTTCTTGTGCAGCCACAACATCCTTCAGTGCACGCCGAGCAAGCTCTTGGCTTAAAGGGCGACAAACAAACCGCATATGCGCAATAACTCGCTTTAAAGCTCCTTCTAACTCTCGAATATTTGTTCGAACATGTTGCGCTATGTAAAAAGCAACGTCCGAGGGTAACTCCACATTCATTGCTTCGGCTTTTTTTAGTAAAATGGCCACCCTTGTTTCTAAATCAGGAGGATCAACGGCCACAGTTAACCCCGAACCAAAACGAGATTTCAGTCGATCAGCTACTCCGCCAATATCCTTAGGAAAGCGATCGCTCGTAATAATAATTTGCTGATTGGCCTCAATTAGCGTGTTAAATGTGTAGAAAAACTCTTCTTGTGACCGATCTTTTCCTGCAAAAAACTGAATATCATCGATCATCAAAATATCTATGGTCCGATAGAATGCCTTAAAATCATCCAGAGAGTTGGTGTGTATTGCTCGCACCATTTCGGTAACAAAGCGCTCTGAGTGCAAATAACGAACTTTCAATCCCGGCTTATCTTGCTGAATTCGATTTCCAATAGCATGAAGAAGATGCGTCTTACCAAGCCCAACCCCACCATACACAAATAGAGGATTGTATGCTCGCCCAGGATTCAGAGCAACCTGCTCTGCAGCAGCTTCAGCAAATTGATTTGACTTGCCTATTACGAAGTTTTGAAAAGTATATTCAGGATTCAACTCACCACTTGCAGCCATTGTGGATGTATTTGCTGCTTTGGAGGGCAGTGCCTGTGGTAACACACCGACAGTATTTTTTGCACGAACAGAGGAGTGCTCACCCACCACATAAGCCTTAAATTTTTTCACCTTATCGGAAAACCTATCCTCAAAAAACTCTTTAATGATAGGCAAGTACTTAGCATTAACCTCTTCATAAACTATACGGTTGGGCGCACCCAATAGCAGAGTTTCCCCTAGAATTTGCATCTGCAGAGGGCAGATCCAAGTCGAGAAATGGGTTGACGGCACTACCTCTTGCAAGTAATCCAAACACTCATTCCATGTTGTCAATTGCTCAGAACTGATTGACACACCCATCTCAGATCAATCTCCATACTGCCGATTAAAAAAACCCAAAGGTCAGAACAAACAATACGCCAATTTTGGAGAAAAATCCATAAGAAATTTATCAGAAAAATAGACATCCTGAAATCAAGTTATTGCGATGCCCGTAAATCCAACCTGTGGATAACTCTGTGGATAACCCTGTGGATAACTTTTAATTAAGTTGAATAACTAACTTTCACTTTTATGAAGTTAACCCTAGGATTCACTTCCATCAGTTTGTTTTTGTTTTTGTTTTTTTAAAAATCCTATGTTTTTGCGTCTTTTTGAAAAACACCCCTTATTCCTCTTAGATATCTCAGTGTAATTTGAGATCAATATCCTACAGATCTGTTCATAGATTAATTATTATATTATATTATATATATGTTAAGAGAAGTTCAAATATTGCGCAGTTAGCGATGCTTTTGATAAAAATCAAAAAACTTCGCTTCATCGAAACACTACAAAGAAGTTTTGGATTTAGTGGATTTAGTAGATTTAAAATGGTAAAATCGCCTACTTAGGTAATGGTACCCCGCACTTTACGGTCTTAAAGTACGGTCGAATCATTGGTTCAGCTTATAAAAACGATGCCAAAAGAGAGAGCCCATTACCCGTAAATTCATTGTCTAGGGAGAATTTTTAAGATGAGCATTACAACAGCAAAAATTACCGTTGCAAAAAAAATCAAAAAACAAGGCTTTCGTGCTCGCATGAAGACAAAAGATGGTCGTTCAGTACTAAGCGCTCGCCGTGCAAAAGGACGTCACAGTCTAACAGTATCGAGCCGAGGGTAATGTTGTGACAACTCAATCCAAACAAATCTCAAAAGAATTTGATTGGGTTGTCAACACAGCCACGCAAGAGAAGCCTTACAAAAAAAACTGTGTATATATTTTAAAAAAGAAACACATTAAGCTTGCCGTATTAAGAAACAGTCTAAAAAGAGTTTTACGTCAATTTCGGCTAGATTATGGGAAGAAAATAGTTTTTTTTAAAATTAAAATAAAAATTACTAAAGAAAATTATGCACAGTTTGTACAGATGCTTCGATTAAAAATATCCAGTCTGTGAATCAGGGGTTACAAGTACATGAAGAATGAAAAAACAAGCAACAGTGAAATGTTGAAGCAATTCGTTATAATTTTTTTACTAGTAACCCTAGCTCAAGTGATGTTTGGTATTTTTTTTCCATCAAAACCAAACACATCTCCTGAAGTTACTCAGCGCGCTGAATATCTTGACATGCCTCCGATAACAGTATTGGAAGAAATTCGATATCATGAAGTCGAGATGCCCTGTCATACTCTAAGATTTGATGAAAAAACAGGGGATTTAACTGAAATATTTGTGAAGGGCCATTGGGAAAACAAAGATCATGAAGACCAAGTAAGAACACTTTTTGTTCGAAGTGAATCCGAAAAACAAGTAATGCATGATGCTGTAATTAAATTTAATAAATCACAGAGTGTTTTTGAAAAATCGACCCCAAAAGCGGTAATTATTCAAAACGACGCTACAACCTCAAGAGTAGAGGTTATAAAAGATTTTGGAAGCTTCATGCTTACGGTTACATACATGCCCCAACCAAATTCTTCTGATAGCTCTCCTGGCTTCGGATTGATTAAAAAAAGCACTCTCTCACTAAAAGCGTCAGATACAACTTCAGATAACGAACCTGTTGATAATTACGAATTTTATCTATATACAGAACTGAGAAACACAGGCGCAGCCCTAATTGAGGGCACTCAGCAAGGCATGCGGATGTTTCAGGGCGCGTCATTTCACACTGACAAGATCAAATATAAAAAACTACCATTTACTCAGTTTGAAAAGAAAAACATCAATGAAGCGGTAAGTTCAGGCTGGTTTGCGTTTAGTCAGCGATATTTTGCGACAGCAGTGAAATTTGAAGAACCGGGCACGCTATACACAAATTACGTGTCCAATGATAAAACATATGTAATCGGATACCTAT
>Ga0194116_10006103_pt1 | contig 12965 bp, 8 predicted proteins | sample TA2MahsurfametaG_4_FD_148617 | JGI IMG/M metagenome (GOLD analysis project Ga0194116, IMG submission 148617) | Freshwater microbial communities from Lake Tanganyika, Tanzania - TA2015008 Mahale S9 surface | ecosystem: Environmental > Aquatic > Freshwater > Lake | place: Tanzania: Lake Tanganyika... | reverse complement strand
TAATTTTTCATGAAGATTCAGTTTAAACCGGATATGCTCTTAAAAAAATAAATTAAAAAATAATAATTAATTTAAATTTTCAGGTTTGATTAAATTATTAAATTAATTTATAAAATAAACTCAAATGAGCAAATCACAAACAGGAGGAACATTAATATCAGAATGTAATCCAAATAAATTAAAAATAAATAATTCAAATAAAAATGACATTTCTTATAAATCTCCAAAAATAAATCTTCTGTCAAATTCCCCTAATATAGAATTATTAGATAAATTTGATGAATCAGATCAAAAGTTGAATTTGGAAAAACATAATTTGAAAAATTTTATTATAAATCAAGAGAAAAAAATTAATAATGACAAAAGAAGAAAATCTAAAAATAAACTTCAACAATTATACCAAATTTATAAGCCGAAATTATAATTACAAAGGTATATGTCAATTTAATTTCAAAGAAAATTTAAAAATAATAGTTTTCAAAAAACATTTAATATGAATAAGTCAGATTTTAAGGAAGAAAACTTAGAAAACAATTCTAAGGTTCTAAATGATTGTAAATTTTTATCTTTTGATTATTTATGATTTCTCTTATTTATAGTTAAAAAAACTAATAAATTTAACATAAGAATTCATTTTTTTATTTTTACTATATATTTTGCTATCATTGAATTATTAATTATTTTTATATCTGATTTATTCCATGTTTAAATACTTCTTCCAAATATTTGGCAAAAAATAAACAAAATAAAAAAATTAGAAAGATTTCTGATAAATAAAAAAATATAAACTTTTTTCTTTCTTCTTGTTTTTAAAAAAATTGAAAATAATAAATAATTGTTTTCTTGAATATTTTTTAATTTAGCATCATTTATCAGAGGAAAAGAAAATATTTTCAATAATAGTAAACCAAATAATCAAAATTCCTTTAATATAATTTCCGGTGAATCTTTTAATAAATCTGAAACAAGAATACAAAACAAAGATAATCGGGAATTGAACTTAAAAGACTATTCCAAATCTTTTAATTTTTTCAAGAAAGTTTATTCTAATGTATTTCCTGAATCAGACAGTTTTAAAAATTTAAAAAGAAAAATAAGTTTAAACAACGTTCAGGATTTTAATATCAATGTTCCCAATATCCCCAAGAGATTATTATTTAAGAAAAATAAAATGTCAATTTTGAAAGAAAAGTCTGGCTGCAAAAATCCAAACCTATTACAAGTAAAATTTATTAATGAGGAATCTATTAATTCAGATTTATCAAATCGTAATCTAATAAAAAACAAAAAATTATTAGATTCTCATAAAAATACTAAATTTATAATTAAATCAAATAGTGATCAAATTGAAGGCTCAAATGAACATAATATTAGCAAAAACAGTTTCCATTCCAACAATAGTTTCAATAATAAAATAATAGGGACTCAAAAAAAAGTTATTTTGACTAAATCCAATATCATCAATGAAAAAACTAATCCTAAAAACTTGAACAGGAAACAAAAAATTATTAATTATCAATCATTAGATAATAGAAATTTTGAAAAAAAATTTAAATTATTAAAAAATTTACTTCAAACAGAAACTCGACAGAATTTTGAATTAGAAAAAGAAAAAGAAAGTGAAATATCTAATAATTTTAAAGGAAAAAGAAAATTTAATAGAAATAAAAGAAAAGGAAGTCAATATTTAAACGTTGAAAATTTAAGCATTAAAAATAAATATCTTCCGAAATCAACTAGTAATAACTTTATAAATGAGGCTCAAGATATGAAAATGGATAATTTTAGTGATGAAAATTCCAACAAAAATTTAAATATTATATTATTAAAAGATAAAAATAGAAATTTACAAAATAGAAAAACATTTAACGAAGAAAAAAGTAGAGAATTTAAGAATGAATTTTCAATTCATCCTAAATTTAGAAGATTTGCCTCAGAAAAACGAAGTATTCTTAAAAAGGAATCATTATCTGAAGAAAAAAATAAAGATTCAATTCGATCAAACCAATTTAATTTAGAAGAAAAATTTCCAATACATGTTATAAATGAGAATGATTTTTATCAATTTGAAAATTCTCATAAAAATAACTTTTTATATGAAAATAAAAACAGAAATATTTAAATTAAGACAGCTATTTTAAGATACAAAAAAAATTATGATTCGCTTTCAGAAGATGAAGAACATAATGATACATTTAAATTTTATTTTCTTCCTCATTCCAAAATAAAATTATCATATGATGTCTTGGTTATAATAATTTGTATTATTTCTTCTATCTATTTGCCGTTGAAATTGATTTTTACAAAAGAAATTTCAATTTTTCTATATATTATAGATATAATATTTGATATCATTTTCATTTTTAATATGATTTTTGGATTTTTTACAGCTTATTATGATTTCGAAGAGAACCTCATTGAAAAATTTGATCTGATGATTTATAATTATTTAAGAAATGGGTTTTTTATTGATATTTTAGCTTCCATCCCATTAAATACTATTTACAATATTAAGATTCATGAAATTATTATAAATGAAAAATTAATAAAAATATCTAGTATTCAAAAAAATTTTGATAGTGATAATTTTTTATCTACATCTGTTATACAAACCTTTCAGTTCAATAAATTCGCCCACACTAAAATTGTGATTCTTTTTCGAATTTTAAAATTTTTACAATTTATTAAAGATAATTATGTTTTGAAACAAATGAAAGAATATCTTGTATTTGAATTGAGAGTAAATCCAACATTATTGAATATTATATTTTTCTACATTTACTTTTTATTTATATCTCATATATTAACATGTCTATATATTTATTTGGCGACTTTAGATAATATTAATTGGCTTTCGTATATGAATTTAAAAAATGAATCATTTGAAACAATTTATATTGCATCACTTTATTTTAATCACTTAACTATTTTTTCTATAGGTTATGGAGATATCGTCTCAAAGAATATTTATGAAAGAATATATAATATAATATTGATGATCATAGGTGTAATGTTATACTCTTTTGCTGTTACTTCTATTTCCACTATGATTCAAATTCACGATGAGAAAAACAAGGTTTTTAATGAAAAAATAAAATATTTATCTGATATTTCAGAAAAATATAATTTAAAATTTTCTCTGTATTCTAAATTAAAAAGACAGATTTACCATGAGAAAACTAAAGATAATCACAATAAATTTCAAGTTTTTGGAAATTTACCTTTATCTCTAAGAAACAAATTGATAATGATGATGCATGAAGACATAGTAAGGTCTTTTAAATTTTTTAAATACACTGAAAATGAAGAATTCATTATTGAATCTTTATTATATTTTAAACCTACAAAATCAGTTAAAGAAGATATTTTAATAAAACAAGGAGATTATTTAGAAGAAATTATATTTAATAAAGAAGGAAAACTGAATTTAGAATCTTTTATGCATATTTCTGAATTCCAGACTACAGATGAATTTAATGAATTATTATATAGAGATAGGCTAGAGTCAAAAAAGATTTTAGTTTTAAGAAAAAATCAATATTATGGGGATTATTTAATGATACAAAATGAAAAATCTCCTGTTTCTGTTATCACTAAAAGCAAGCTAAGCGAATTATATTTAATGTGCAGAAACAATGTCTTAACCTTGTCCAAAAATTTTCCAGATATTTTTAATGAAATCTATAAAAAGTCAAGCCTATTCATGAAATCTATTCATGAAATTTATAGAAGATTTAATTTTACAAAAAAAAAGAAGACTTTTAGAAGTGAAAAAAAGTGAGAGCTTAAAAATTTTATTTAAGAAGAAAAAGAATGATAAATCTTTAAATAACAGTAAAAATAGTATAAAATCGAATTTAAACATCAATAATTTTATTCAGGAGAAAAAAAGTATAAAAACTATAATGAATTTTGATAACAATAAACCAGACAGCTCTATTTTGAATGATGATTTTTCTTTACATGTAAATAATAATGAGATTAAAAATAGTTTTAATTCTATTAGTGAACACAAAAATTTAATTGATAAATCTAATGAAAATGAATGTAATTTTAAAAAATTTAATTTTAAAAAAAATGTTTTAAATGATTCCGCCAAAGAATATAGTGAGTTAGAAACTCTAAAATACGAATCTATTATTGAGGATGAAGTTAATATTCTGATATCCTCTAATGAAGAAGAATTTAAAGTTTCCAACTCGAATGTAAAATTAATCATCAAAAATTTTAATAAATACAGAAATTTTGATGAAGAAATTGAAAATTTAGACAATAGTACAATTAGAAAAAATAATGAGAATTACGATATAAAATTGGATTACATAAAAAAAAATTGAGTCAGAAGGAAATTAACAATAAAAGTGATGATTTTGGTCATCAAATCATTCATTCATTTAATAAAGAATTAAATGTGAAAAATCAAAACCAAAATAAACATCAGGAAAAGAATTATAAAAATCGATTAAAGATAAATCGAAAAAAAATTAATAATTTTAATGATGATTCTAATATTAAAAATAAGTATGATGAATTAAGAAATTTGGAATTTTCTAATAAATATAAAATTTTTAACTTTAAGTCAATTGATTTTCATAAATTAAAATTCAAAGATGATTATTTAGATTTTGAAAACAAAGGAATAATTGAAGAAAAACCTTCTATTCATAAAACTTATTTAAATAAAAGTAACAAATATAAAAAAAAAATTTTACAGGATTATTTAAATATTTCGTCAGATAATAATAAAAGTTTTGAGAATCAATTATCAAAGAGAAATTATAAAAAATTTACAAATTTCTGTAATGATAATAAAATAAACTATCTAAAAGAATTGAGAGGAGATACGAACACTATTAAAAATTCTTTTTATAACAATTATAGTTTAGAAATTGAAAAATTTAAAGAAAATTATGTTAATTTTGAGATTGAAAGCACTAATAATTTTACTATAAATAATTTCAATCTAAATTTGCTTGATGAATTTTCTCCCGAAGATTTGATTAATTTGAAAAAATTGGGAAAGAATAAATTTAGGAAGCTGTTAGAAGATCAAGAAGAAATAGAAGAATGTATAAATTTTTTTGAATCGAATTTAAAATTTGATCTTTTTGAAAATTTTAATACAGATATTTCGAAACCAAGAACTTTGTTAAATATTGCCTCAAGATGCAATTATATTAAACAAGTTTTAAATAAAAATTCAGATGGAAATAAATTCTATCCTTATAATATTACTAATCAATACAATAAAAATGAAATCATAAATGTTAATAATTCTCAAAATTTCTTCTTTGGGAGTTATGGAAATATAGATATAAATAAACAAATAGAGATTTCCAATTTAAATCTTATCAAGAAATCTACTCTTGAAAAAAAACAAAATAATTTAGGTAATATAGATTCTCCAGCCGAAAAATTTGTTAATAATGAAAATTCCCCTGGTAATATCATAAATTACTCATTAATGAACATTTCAAAGCTTTCCCCAAATTCTCGATTAGAGAAAATAAGAGAAAATCATAAAAAACAAAAAAATTATTTTAAACAATCTAATTCTATAGAAGGAGATATAAAATCTATAAATATCAAAAAGAAAAATTCTAAAAATGCAATCAATCATATTGATTTTAGAGAAATAAAAGTATTAAAAAGTTCCAAAAATAAAAACCCAAATCCTAAAGGAAAATATTCAAATACCGATTCATTAATTGAAGAATTTATAACTAAAAGTGACAGAAAGAAAACAAATGAAGAGCAAATTAAAGGAAAAAATTTCAAATATTTTTCAAAAAATAAAGAATTTAAAAATAGATCAAATTCAATAATTTATTCATCAATCAATAACAATACACAAAATAAATCAATCAAACCAAAAATATTAATTGATAAAGTTGATAACAAAAACGAAAATAAATATTCAAAGGACTCTTTTGTGAATAAATTTATAAAATCAAATGAAGAATCAAATTTACTCAATAATTTACTTAAGTTTAAAGAAACTTCAGAATTATCTAGAAATAATTCAATCGAAGCTAGCAGTAGATCGAATTATTTTAAAAAATATTTGGATTCTTCAGCTTCTATAATTGAAAATAAAAAAAATAAATTACTTTTAGATAAAATTCTTTCTGAAAGTAATAAAAATGAAAATTTTAAAAATAACATAGGAGATAAATCTAAAAATAAACATTTTCAAAATCAAAATTTAAAAATAATTGGAAATAATCAAATGAAACAAACTGAGGTTTTAGAAAAGATAAATGATTTTAATTCATTATCTGAAATTCATAATAATATAAATTTGAAATTGGATTCCATTTTAAATGATCTTGAAAATTTGCATTCCATTAATTCAAATAAAAAATAGATTTTATGATTTCAATAAAATTAGCAATTATGAAAAATACCGTATTTGAAAAGCTATAATCCTTTTGGAATTTTTGAATATATTAAAGAAAAATTAGAAAAAGATTTTATAATTTAAACTTAAAAAAAATATTTTTAGTTAAGAGTTATCTAAAAATTTTTAAAGGTAAAAATCCAAATTGTAAATATTATTATTTCAATTTTTAGTATTTCTACATAAAATTATTTTTTCAAGGGATTAATTAATCTAAAATAAAATTTAAGCAAAATATTATATTTAAAATTAATAAAATTTTTTTTAATATTTACATAGCACAAAACTCTTTTAAATTATTTTTAAAAGAAACACCATTTAATTAATTATTAATATCAATTGGCTTATTATTAGCATAAAAATAATTAATATTTCTAGAAATTGAAGACATTAAGGATTATAATAATTTCTTTTAAAGAAATATATTTAAAATTAATTTATTAAAATATCCCCAATCCCCAATCCCCAGGAAGAATAAAAATTCTCAATAACTTTTAAAACTTATATCAAAGAAAATATTATAAGTTAATTAAAAATTAATTTTTCTATTGAATATATTTAATGCTATTAAAAAGATAAATCCACCAACGAGTCAAATGTTCAGATTTTTTGTTAAATAGTAATTTTTAGGAAATATAATGAAAAATATTTAAATTAAAAAATATGAATGAAAATATGTTTAATGAAAAATCTTTGAATAATCTAAAATCTAATACTTTTCAATTACCCACAAATATTCAAAACAGAGTAATCGATAATAACATAAATTTTGTCTCAATGGAAATGGACATAGATACTTATTTGCAAAATAAAGAAATAGAAACAAAAAATATTTTCTATTCAAAAATTAAAAATTTAGAGAATTTAATAATAGAAAAGGAAGAAATAATTAAGACTAATAATGAAAAATTTGAAAAATTAAAATCGGATTTTGACTTTAATTTATCAATAATAAAAGAAAGAGATGAATATTTAAAGGTTTTTGAAGAAAAGATAGATTCTTTTTTAATTTTTATAGAAGAAAAAGATAACATAATTTTAAAACTTGAAAACACAATTGAAGAATTAAGCCAAAAATTCTCTCAAGAAAAAAATAAAAAAGAAAATGAAATAGATTTATTAAAATTTAAATTATCACAATATACCCAACAAAATAGAGAAGAGGCGCTTAACTCGAAGAAAATAATCCAAGGATTTGAGATGCAAATAAATCAAATTAATGAAATGAATTTAATAGAACTAGATAAATTAAAGCAAAATTTTGATTTTGAAAATAATAAAAAATTACAAGAATTCGAAAAATTGAAAAGTTCCTTGATAGAACAAAACGAAAAACTCAATAATGCTAAAATAAAGGAAAATTTTTTGAATGCTAAAATCGAAGAAATTACAAATGAATATAATAAACTAACTAATGAAAATTTGGTTCTCACTAAAGAAAAACTTTATGCTGAAAATAAAATCAAGACTTTTGAAAATTTTGATATGGAGAATAAATCAAATAATTTTTTTATAAATGAAAAATTAAAATTATTAAATAAAGAAAATGAAGAACTAAAAATTGAAATCTCCAGTAAAACATTAAAGCTGGAAAATTTAAATAAAATCAATGATGAAAATACACTATTAATACAAGATTTTCGTCAGAAGATTCTAAATTTGGAGTTTGAATATGAAAAGAAATTACACAATGAAAAATTTCAGATAGAAAAATATAAGGAATTAGAAACAATGAAAGACAAATACAAAAAAGAAAAAGAAGAAATATCCAAAAATTTAGATGAAAAAAATTCATTAAATGAAAAGATTTCTCAAGAAAATAAAAAAATAATAGAGGAAAATCGAGAGATAAAGGAGCACAATCAAAAATTAATTTCTGAAATTGAAATCAATGTAAAAAAAATATCACAATTAGAAAAATCATTAAATAATACTAATTATATTTTAGGCAACAATCAGGTTTTGAATAATTTAAATAATGAAATTATTAATCAAGGCAATTTAAATAACATAAAAATCAATAATGATAGCCAATTAAATTTAAATAATAATGAATTCGCTAATATAGAGGATTTCTTTCTTAAACAAAATGCTTCTGTTTTATTTGGAAATAAAGAAAAAGAAAATTTGACTTTTAATCAAAATCAAAACTTAGCAAATAAAATGGTTAATAATAATATCAACTATTCGCATAATGCCAATTCTATACCTGCAAATTCTCTTGAAATTTCACTTAACGCAAAACTAAAGAACATAATTAAAGAAAAGGAAGAACTAGAGTTCAAAATAAACATCTTAAATAAAGAAAATGAAGGCTTGAATAATATTTTAAAAATGACTGAGCAGCAAATGCAGAATAAATACGAAGAGTTTGTAGAGGCCGAAAGAAATATAAGGAATGAAAATGAAAAATTAAAATTGGAAAACATTAAAAAAGAATTTGAGATAAAAAATTTAAATGAAAGAATGTCTAAAAATTTGAATGATGTTTCTGAATCGCAAATTAAAATGCATAAAGAAAGTGTGGATATTTTAGAAACTGAAATTTCCAAACTAAAGAAAAATTTAGAATTAAAATTAAAAGAAATTAAAAAATTGAAAAGAGAAAGAGAAAAGCTTTCTGAGCTATGTAATACTTTAAGAGCAGAAATAAATAGGCTTGAAAATAATTTGGATCTTATGAATCTCAATAATCTTCAAAGTGGATCAAAGAATAATGAAGATTTCGAAAATGATGATATTTTGATGAATCCATATATATATAATGAAAATTTTATAAAAAATAAAACTTCAAAACAAAATAGATTTAGAGATAGTGATTTTTTAGAATTCGAACATACAGATAGAATGAATAAATTCAAATTAACTGAAAATAATCTAGGTATGGATAATAATAATGATGAATTAGATTATGAAGAATTCAAATTAAAAAAGCAAAAAATTTTGGGAAGAATAAAAGAACAATTAGCTAAAGACCAGGAATATAATCACGAAAATGAAGGAAATTTAAGTCAATCTTTAAAAAATATAGCAAAGAACAAAATATTGAATAATTATGGAAATGAAAATCCTAATTTAGATAACTTTAGATCTAATATAAACTTTTCAAATAAGAATGAAGCAAGAGATATATTAAATAAAGTGATTGAACAACATAATTTCAATACAAATGATTATTATGATGAAGATAGAATAATTGAAAATAATAAATTTAATTATCCTAATGCTAAAAAAAGAACCTCAAATGAAGAAAATATACAAGATGAAATTAATACATATAACTCGTTAAAAGATTCTTCTGATAGATCTAATGGCTTAAACTTGAAAATTCTAAAAAATAATAATACAAAACAAAAATTAAAAACTTTTGATAATTTTTATGTAGAATGTGATGGAAGATTTAATAATAGTTTAAAAGTTAGTAATCGCAGCAATCAATCTAGTAATGAGAAATCAAAAAATAAAAATGCAAGTAATTCTAACTCACCTACATCTTATAAAAATGGAAATAAATTTAATGAAAATAATTTTGATATAAGAAGTCAAAATATTAATGAAAAACTTTTAGCAGAGGATTTAAAAAAATGTATACAAGTACGTAATATTAAGATTGAGAATAATAATGATAATCCTATTAATTATTCGTTCGGAAAGAAAACTAAATCTGTAAAATCTAGCAGCGAATTAAATGAACTTAATAGATCAAATAACTATAAATCAAGATCAAAATCAAAATCAAATTCTAAAGAGAAAATAAGAATACCAAAAAATAGACTTTTTAATTCAGAAAGTAATAAGGAAAGCCAAGAGAAAAATAAAAAAAATTTTGATTTAGATGAGAATGAGAATTTCCAACAAGGGAACTTTGAAGAAGAAAAAGATAATCAAGGAAATGGAAAAACTTCTACTCCTAATCTAAAACTTATAAAAAGAAATAAATCTAGGATCAATAAAACTCAAGTGGATTCACAAGTTGTTATTTATTAATCTTATTATAATAGAAAAAAGTAAAATTTTTAATATATTATCAAATAAATTTAATTGATATTTGGAGTTTTAGTCTTTTTAAGAATGATATAAATTCAAAGAATTAAAAATATTTTTCTTTTTATTTAAAAATGAAACAAATTTCATTTTTATAAATTAAATTAAAATTTTCAATTTATTGTAATTTTTTAATTTTATTAAAATTATAAACAAATAATTTTATTTTTTAAAACCTTTATCAGGATTCTTTGCATTAATTTCTAAAAAGCAAAATCTTTCAAAACTTTTTGGAAAATTAATTTTTACTGCATATTTCTGACTATAAAAGAATCCATCATTTGGTCTATCATTCACATAAAATGTTTTATATTGAACACCATCCAAAATTGCATAAATAACTTTTTCTTTTTTATCACAAAATGCTTCTAAACAAATTGCATCTTCAACATTATTTTCATAAACGACATCAAAACATTTAGATTTTTGACCATATTTCATTATTTCATTAGAATTATTATTAATGTTTTTGTTATTCTTACAATTCCCTCCATCAAGAGGATACCATAGAGGACATCTAGTTGATGAATCTGTATCTGATAATCTACAATAAGATATTGCTTCATAATAGAAATTGCATCTCTGTTTAGCATTTTCTTTGTTAACGTCGCAATACTCCTCGAATAAATTTCCATTTTCATCATGGCAATAAAGATTTACAAAATTACAGCCTTTATTTCTACCAAATAATGTTTTTTCTTCTAATTTATTATTGGAAATTCTCTCTATATAATAATCGCGAATCTTTTCTAATAAATTATTACTTTGCTGTTTTAAATTAATAATTTTGTTATTATTTGTTTGGTTATTGTGAAAATTTTCTTTACTATTTATATTGTTAATAATGATATTGTTGCTTTTAATAACATTTGAATTTTGACTGATATTTTTTATTTTATTTGGAAATTCGTTATTTTTGAAATTATGAGGAATTATTGAAATATTGTAATAAATATTTTTTGGAATAATATACCAACCAGTAATTTCTAAAAGAGCAATCAACAATTTACTAGTTCTTTCTTCCAAGGAGTCAGAAAAAGGTCGCATAATTTCTTCATATGAAATCTGTTGATGAAAATGTGATTTATCAAAATTTGATAATGGAAATCCAATATTTAAATCTTGATTCCTGCAATTATAATATTCAGCAACAATTTGTTTTATTTTAGGATGCTGAATAAAGAATTCAGTTTTATTATGAGGATATGCATAAGGTTGTATTAAGCAAAAATTATATGGTTTCCCTTCCGAATCTACAAAATATTCGAAAAGTTCTTCACCAAAGGCTAATGCATGAATTATTTCATGATAAAATACTCTACGAAGTTCATGTAATTCAAATTCTGACTTTTGTTCTAAATTTTTAAAATGTTTTGTATTAACACTAACTTCTCCAGCAAGAGGCCGTAGATATTTATGAGATAAATTTACGAACATCCAGTTTATTGCGGATGCCATAACATCTTCTTTATCTTTTTCAAATTGAAGAAAAAATACATAATCCTATTTAATTAAACAATAAAATAAAATAGAATATATATATAGATTTGTAAATTTTTGAGACCCAAAATAATGATAAAATTAAAGTGAATTTGTAAATTATTATTATTAAAATATAGAAAAATATTTTTGAGAATTTTAACTTAGAGTTTTTTAAAAATCCATTTCTCAATAATTTTAAAGACATTTTTACAAATTAAACATACATAATCTTGAACATGTTTTCCAACATCAAAATCCATACTAACCCCTTTATCATTATTTCTTGTGAATATTAAATTTTTAGGAAAATTAGAAAGTGGAAATAATTTTAAAGATTTTTTGAAAAAATTGTCCACTGGTTCAAGTATTAATTTTTTAAAAAAAAGAAACTCTTCATTCGTATATTCACTCTTATAGTTCGTAACAACTTTATCAGTTGTATGAACATAATTGATTCTAATTGGCTTGAAATATTTAAAACCATATTTCGGAAGTAATTTTTTTGGATCAGAATTTGTTACATGTTTGTAAACTTTAAGGACCTTATTTTTGTTTTTTAATAAAACATAATTTTCTAGTATTGTAATTATTACTAAAAATAAAACTATAATACAAGTTTGCTTCATTTTAATATTTTTAAATAGTAAATTATAGAAAGGAGTTTTTAAAAAATTTAATAATAAGTTCGAAAATTATAAAACAATAAATAAATTCAATGTGGCAATTAGATTTTGAATGATCATAAAAAGAAAATATGATTTTCTATTTATCATAAAGAGGTAAATAAATAAAGGATCTAGCTTTAAAAATAAAAAATATTTATTGATTATTTTGAGCATTTATAAATCAAAAATGTAAAAACTTTTGTAAAGACATATTTTATAAAATAATATAAATTAATAAATAAAAATAAATAATTTTAAAGTCTATTGATAAAGTTTAATCTTTATGACTAATTAAGTCATTAATATAATAGAAATTTTTATTTTAATCGAGATTAATTTTTACTATTTTTTAAATTTATTTTTTAATGTTTAAA
>Ga0194116_10006097_pt1 | contig 12977 bp, 12 predicted proteins | sample TA2MahsurfametaG_4_FD_148617 | JGI IMG/M metagenome (GOLD analysis project Ga0194116, IMG submission 148617) | Freshwater microbial communities from Lake Tanganyika, Tanzania - TA2015008 Mahale S9 surface | ecosystem: Environmental > Aquatic > Freshwater > Lake | place: Tanzania: Lake... | reverse complement strand
TTTAATATTATTTATAAAAATATATAATTATAAAATCACCTAATAAATTTTGAAAAAATTTAAAATTGAATAAAATTGAAATAAATTTTTAACATGATTCTCATTTATTGTATTGAAAAGAAAATTATAATAATTATATTATTATTCAAAATTATTTAAAAAAAAATTTTAATTTAGATTTAAAATCAAAGTTGTATTTAAAAATATAAGCTTAAAATTTAAGGAAAATCAATTATTAATTTTATTTAAATTTTACTTTAATGGATATGAATAAAGGAAAAAATAACAATTTATGGAAATATTTGCTTGGTATTGGTGCAGGTTTGGCCGCAGGTTATTTTGCATATAAAACTCTCTTTTCAAATTCTAAAAATGATCATTCACTTGACAGTTTATCGAGAAGTGAAGCAGTACAAAGATCTTCGATAATAACAGACATTAATTACAATCTATACTTAAAGATGAAACACCTACATGATGAAATTAATCATCCTTTACAACATCATAAAGCTGCAGTAAAAGGACTTGTTGAAATTGAATTTAATTTATCAGAAGTTAGAGATTTATCGTTAGAATTTGGAGGTTATGTTTTAGAAATTCTGAGAGTTGTCGGAGGAAAAAAAGAAAAAATTAGAATATCACATGATAGAGAAACAAAGAAAATTTTATTAGCAAAATCCAATTTAATAAAAGGAAGAAATAAGCTTATAATTAATTTTTATCTAAAAGAATTTGAAAAAGGACTTGTTTATTCTGATCAAGTAAGTAATTTTATACAAACACTCTATTTTATTTTCCATCTCAAATTGTTATAAATTAGATATAAATTAAAACCCTTACTTTAATTATTAGATTTACTTCACAGACTTCCAACCTTTCGGTGCACATCATTTATTTCCTTGCTTTGATCAGCCTGACTTAAAATCAGAAATTGATCTTTTCTTGGCCATTCCGAAATCGATGGAGGCTTTTGGAGTCACTGGTCTTAATAATATAGATTTGAATTATTATAATGATAGTGGAATACCTAGCCTTGAGTTAGAACAATATCTGGAAATTACAGATAAGAGTATTATTCTTAATTTAAAACTTTAAATTTAATTTCTTATTAAGGAAATAAAAATACATTTAGATGAATTTAAATATTTACTATTCAAGACAACTCCCAAATTACCATTATATTCTTTCTTCTTCTGCGCAGGAGATTTGAAGGCATACGAATTCAATAATAATCAGTAGATAAAGCTTTCAATTACTTAAATTATAATTTTTAATTAAACTTATTTTTAAACAAATAAAATATATTTAAATTAGGAAGAAAATCGTTCAGCGAATAGTTGTTCAAACGAATAGAAATGATATATCATTAGAAATTCAAAACACTATTTTCAGCTTCACTGAGGTGTTTTTAGATCATTTTAAAAAATCAGTAAACATTGATTATTTCCCATGTGAGTTTATCAATCATATATTCCTTCCTCATGCTATTGAAATGAGAGAAAAATCATTGGATAATTTTTCAAATATAATTTATCCAGATGTTTTTATTGATAAAATTAAAAACAGAAATGAATTTTTGTTCTTTTTGACTCTGATAGGAAAATCTCTGTAAAAATATTTTGATTTAATATTAATATTTTAGAATAAATCAAATATATGGTCATGCTATTACTCTTAAATGGTGGGATGATTTTTGGTTCAAAGAGTCATTATCGATTTTCCTCGCGTATCATTTTAATTATAAAATATCTCAAATAGATGTACAAGATAAAAAACAAAAAAAAGAAATAATTGATGTAAGTTTAATAATTTAAAATTCCTACTTCTTCCCTGTTAAGTTAATTCAGACTTCCAAAGATTAATTTTTTTATTTTTTTATATTTTAGACTTTTGAAGAAATTGAAGATATCAAAGATTCTTGGAATCTCTTTATAAAATTTAATTCTAAAGCTTATACATTTGACAGGAACAACAGAAAAAATCATCCTGTAATAAAAGAAATTGAATACACTGACGAAGTGTATAAAATTAAAGATGAAATGACTTATTGCAAAGGACCTGCAATAATAAAGTATTTATGTTATGTTTTAGGTGAAGAAGTTTTTCTAGCGATGGTAAAAAATTTTATATCTTCCTTTAAAGATTCAACCGCTTCATATAAAGACTTTTTATCAATGCTTGATAAATGCGTTACTAATAATGAGCGAAACAAAAATCTAAAAAATAAAATCGAAAAAATTAATGATGATTTCTTCAAAAAAACCTGCCCACCAGTTTATGGATATGAAATTATTTCAGAAGAAAATACTAATAAAATCAAAAAAATTTCTATTAAAGAAGAAAAAATAGATGGAATAGACAATACCCCTTCAAGTTTAGAAACTGATATTTTGTTTGTTTATTTGAACAAATCATTATCTTCTGATTTTAGTAGTAATACCTCTGTTAAGTTTGAAAAATTCACTAATGTTGATTTAACTAATGATCATAAAATAAATGAAAAATTAAAATGTGATGAATTGAAGCCTGATTTTATTTTATTAAATTCCACTGATAATTCATATATGATTCAAAAGTTCACTACAGATCAATGCGGATGGTTAATCGATAATCTTGGGGTAATTTATTTAAAATAAAACTAAAAAATAAATAAATAACATAATTTTTAAACTTGTAGTTAATCAAAGACTCTCTTGTGCTTTCCGTTATTATACGTAATTTAAAAATGATGACTTTTAACAGACTGTTTTCCCCGAGAAAATTAATAAATCTTTTGACTGATTTATTATCAAATAAAAATAATATTTTCAATATTGATTATATTTTAAAAACAATTATATTCTTAATTAATGAATTTGTACCCAATGAATTACATCAGAAAGAGTACAAAACAAAATTATTTGATACAATCGCTGATACTTTGGCAAAAACTGACAGTCTAAGATGCCTTTATAATGTATTCATTAAACACTTAATTGATTGTACTGATAGACACAATAAAGAAGAACTTGTTAAATTAATTGAATATATAGCTTCAGGACATATTCCACAAGGGAAAGGATTTTCGAGAAGATCTTCTGGAGTCCCAAATTTAGATTTTAATGAATTTAAAATTGAAGATTTACTTAAATTACCTGATAATATATCGGAGAAAATAACACAAGTAATTGAATATTTTCTCGAAATCATTATTTAATAAAGATATTAGTTTGAATTTTATTATTTATCAAATAAAATAAATTTATAAATATTTAATAGGAAAATCTAAAAAGGCTTTTAATCTTAATTCTCGAATCAGATGTTGTTGAACAAGAATTCAACTCAACAACGAATTTTGATGATAATCCTTTACGAGAAGTTCACCTTAAAAGTTTAAAAGATGTTGGCGATCTTTTAATTAAGAAATTTTACAAAGAGAATTGTTCAGATGAAATCAAAACAAAGGTTGAAACAATATTAGATCCTAATCAAGCTTGGATTAAAACTGTAAATATTTCAAATTCAAAATCTTATCTTGTTACTCATAATTGGATTTTGGAAAGATTGTTAAAACCTAAGCAATTATCAAAAATTGGATTTTACAATTGTGAAACATTTTTACAAATTATTGAGAATAGTTTAGCAAATGATAATCTTGATTTCCTCGAGAGATTTATAAAATATAGTGAAGGTACTTTTGCTGCAAATGAAGATTCTATTAGTTTATATTATGTATGTGCAAAAAAAGTAGAAAATCATAGAAATAAAAAAAATGATAAAAAAGTTGAAAAAATTAATCATATGATTTTTAATAGTAAATTTTTTTAAATATCAATGAAATTTATTTATTTAAAATTTTTCTGTAAAACTAATCTTTAGTTCACAATCACATATTGAAAAAAATGGATATCGTTGATAAGTATGAAAAACTATGGTCAGGAAAAGATGAAAACCTTCAAAATAGTTTGGATAATTCGAATACTTATGGAAATTAGAACATATAAAATTTTTTTAATAAATGCCGATTCTGAAATATTGATTTAAGATAGATTATATTTTATACTATTAAATTTAACAAATGTTTGAAAAAAAAGAATGAGATAGAGGAATCAAAATTTTTTTATTACAAGTCTATTTTTAAAAATTCTTATTTTTAAGTATTATATTTGAAATTTAATAATTTCCGTGGTTTTATTTAATTTAAGATAGTGTTTCTGATTACAGCTTCATAATTGATATTTTTTATTAAATGTGTAAATTCATTTTTTGAGCCCAATATAGAATATTTTTAAATAATTTGATAAATATAAAAAATATACATAATTTAATTAAAATGTCGGAAGATAAAAATGAAAACAATTTTTTTCATAATGAATCTGATAAGAAATCAATAAAATTAGTTCAAAATAAAGAATTGGATGAATATGACAAATACTTAAAATTAGAATTAGAGAATTTTAGAAAACCAACTCCAAAAAGATTCTCAAACAGTAAAATAGATTATATTGATAATAATGAAGAACCTGATGCCTGTAACGTAAAAAATTTCAACATGGAAAATGAAGATTCAAATGAATCAAATATAAATAATTTCAATCAAAATTTTAATAAAACAAATAAACAAATTAATAAAAATAACCAAAGCAATAATGAAAGTTATTCTATTGGAAGGGGTACAAATAATTCACTTGAAGATCAACAATTATCAAAAAAAAATGAAATAGAAAATTTTTATTTTGATAAAAACACTTTTCAAGATTTCAAAAAAATCATTGAAAATAACACCAAAGATTTAGCTTTAGTGAATAACTTAAATAATATTGATAATTTGAACAAACTGAATAATATAATAAACACAAATACTTTGATGTCAAATAATTTTTTATCACGCTCAGAAAATGGAAATCCTGATACTAATATTGTTGCTAATCAGAATAACTATGAATCAACAAGTATTAATAATAATAATTTTTATAATAAACAGATTGCGGATAAATTTATTATGAATAGGGAACAGTTTGATAATTTCCAAAATTTTCAAAATAATGTTAATATAAATACAGATCTCAATGATTATTTAACCGATAAGAATTCTAACTATGTTGAAAATCCTAATAATTGTGATAATGAATTAATAGATGATAATGAGAAATATATTTTTAGTAATAATCTAGAATATACTAATTACAATATAAATACTAATTCCAATCAAGAAAATTTAGATATTGATAATACTCAGGATATAATTAATAATTATAACAATAGAAAAAACTTTGACATTTTTAATAAAAATCAAAAAATAGGAAAAAAGTTTTTGCAAAAAGAAGTCAATGATATAAATAGCTTAGATGAAGATGAAGAAACAAATTATCAGATAAATCAGAATAATAATAATTTGAAATTAAATGAAATCACAAATTCAAATTCCTCAAAAGAAAATAATTACAATAATAATAAAATCCAAATTAACCATAATAATAAAAATTTTGAAGATTATAATAATGCTTTTTTACGAGAGGGTAATGTTCAAAATGATCTTTTATTTTACAATGATAAAGCAACCGAATATGAAAGCATTCTTAATAATTGTCCAAACAATATTCTTGGAAACTCGAAAGCTTCTCAAAACCAAATGCACAAAGATAAAAATGAAATAGATGATTTAAAATATAGTTATGAAACTGAAATTAATAAAAAATTAGAACTAAAATTAAAAAAAGCTGCTGTTTCCTTTAATAATAATAAATCTTTTGGTAATCAAATTGGGCTTGATCCTAAAAGACCTGCATATGATAAAGCCAATTATTGCAGCTTTACACAAAACAATATCAAAACTCTTAGTGACCAAACTGCAAATAGTGAGCTACTACCTTCAAAACCTCTCAATAGAACTCATAATTTGAATATTTATGAAAATTTAAATAATGAAAGAGAAAGCAGAAAAATTATTTTAGAAAATGACAAACAAAATTATTTTCGAAATGAAGATAAAGATGGCTTAATTGAAATTCAAAAAGAAGAAAGCATTCAATTCAATAAAATTCACGGATTAGATATATCTAGAGAAAAACAAAATAATTTAAGGGAAGAAAGCGAATATTATAAAGAAGTTTCTAATATCTCACAAAGTGATAATTATGGGAAAGCAAATGAAAATATAGAATACTGTCCGCAAAAGAATAATGAGAGAAAAAGATGGAAAATATTTGGGAATAATGATGAAAATGACCAAGAACAAAATATTGGTATTTGAATAATTTAGTTAAATTTATGAAGACTAATTTATTTTTATTATCTAATTATATTTTAGGTTTTAATGAGAATTCTGAGATTAAAAATGATGAATATGAAATAAATATTTATGGAAAGCCTACAAACAAATCAAGTTCAATAAATCAGAATTTAAATATTTCAAATGGTACTAATCTTCTGAGCAAACCTATAGCTTCAGGAATTCACGATAATAACAAAAATATAAAAAATATTATTACTAAAAATATGCAAAAAGATATAAACATAAGCAATAATTTGTTAAATAATACTGCTAATATTTTCAATCAAATAATTTCCAATCCAGAATTTGAAAATGATGCAAATTCTAATTTTCAAAATTTACAGGCAAATGTTAAAAATAAAAATATAAAAGACTATGAAAATAATCATTATGAGGAAGATTATAATCAAAACAAATATCAAGAGCAAAATAATGAAAATCTTAATATTAATGAAAATGAATATACAGGAATAGAAAATTTTACTCGAAATGATTACAAATTAAAAGCATTAAAAAATAAAATTGAAGAAAAACTTCGACAAGAATATGAAAATAAAATAATTTTAAAAGAAAAGGAGATTTCGGATAAAACGAAAACAGATTTTGAAGAGGCAATGTATAAACTTAAAAATGAATTAGAAAAAAATTTAGAACAAGAAAAAAATAAATTAGAATCCGAGTTAGCAAAAAAGTGGCAAGATAAATATGAAAATTTAAAACTTGAATGCAAATCCAAATTAAGGAATGATAAAGAGAAAAAGCTAGCTGAAACTATGTATCAAAAACTAAAACCTGCAGTCGAGAAAGAAATCTATAAAAAAGAGTATTATAAAATCGAGGAAAAAATAAGAAATGAAGTTGAAGATAAGATTAAAGTTGAAATTCAAAATAAAAAAACTGAAGAACTTGAAAAAATTAAAAAAAAATTCGAAGCAATTACAAAGAATAAAATTCAAGAAATGGAAAACAAAGTAAAAAATAACTGCAAAGAGCAATTCGATTCTGAGATGAAAAAAGAAATGGATAAAAAAGAAAAAGAAATTAAGATTAAGTAGATATTTTTTCATACAGTTAAATTCAAAATTGAAAATTTTTTTTGTTTTTTGAAATTCATTTTTAGTTATCTTAACAAATTTGAGGGATTCAAAGCAACTTTGGAAAATCAGCTGAAAGAAGAATATGAAAATAAGAAGAAAGAATTGATAAAAGAAATGAGTGAAATGAGAGCTAAAATGTATTCTCAAAAATGTGCTGAAAATCTAAAAATACAGAAGATTAATAAAATAAAAGATAATTTACATAAAACTGAAATTAATACTCTACAAAAAGCTGAGAAATTAGAAAAAATTATGTCTAAAAAATCTAAAGAAAAAAGTTATTCAAATAAAAAAAATAAGACTTCTTTTATTACCTCTAATAAGCAATTAGAGGAAAGTTACAATGATTCGAAAATTCTTGGCTCGTCTTTTATTCAGAAAAAAATGAATCAATCTAAAAATCATTTAACTGATAACAATGAGGAAAATAATAATCAAAATTATAACAATGATTTTAGTAATAATAATCCGCAAAATACAAATTATAATCAATTTAAAAATAACAATGATTCTAACATAAAATTTAAAAAAAAATATTTATCTTTAAATATTGATGAAAACTCTGAAAATAATATTAAAATTTTCAATAACATGAATATTAATTCGCCTACTAGTGCTATAGATCAAATTATGTCAAATTATAATGTTTCCGGATACATAAAAGAAGGTAATCAAATATTAAATAAAAAAAAATTATATTTATCTAATTTTAATCATATTCAAATATTTAGATTATCCTTTGACTAATAATGCAAGTTTTATAGCATCTAATCAAAATACAAGGAATGAAAATGTTCATTCTCATCAACAAATGAATGCAGTTAATCTATTAGAGTTAAATAGAAGATTAAAATGTACTTCAGTAATTAACACAAATAAAAAGGAAAATTCTATTTTTCTTAAAGAAGCTCCTTGCTATATACAACAAGAACGAAAACCAACTAAAACTCTCGCTGAAAATTTGAATGAGATAATTGAAAAGGGTTCTAAATTAATATCTCCTACAATTGAAGAAAATCAACCACAAATAATATATAAAAAATATAACAACTTGAATAAAGATCAAAATAACATTTCCCATATATTTACACCAAATAATCAAGATAAAAATTGTGTAGATTTAAACAAAATTAACAAACATTTAACTAATTTAAACAATCATTTAAATAATTCTTCAAATATAATCCTGAGTGAAATTCAAAAGCAAGAACCAACGATAAAACCAACAGCAATATCGCCGAAACAGATGAATATTACATCTAATCAAGATATCTTAAATAATAATATCAACAATAATTTAAGTTTTATGAAATCTGTTTACAATATCAATAATTCAGCTGGAATAAACAATTTATCTACTAAAAACAATGATTGTAATTCTTTGACATTGGAGAAAAATATTCCACTTTCTTTGAATGAATTCGGAAAATTCCTGATAAAGTATATAGAAAAAGAGGAGAATTATCGAGTGCTTTTTGAAAAAGAGATTAAAAAAATCAAGGAAAAAATCAAAAAAATATTTGAAAAAAACAATCAATCAGATCACTGTTTATTGGATTACATTTTAGAGCTCTGGGATAAACTTGAAGTGTCTTTTTCTATCAGATACAAAATTTTAATGGATTTATGTAAAAAGTAAAAATAGATATTTTTTAAAACAATAATAATTTATAGAAATAATTCTACTGAAATTTATAATTTTCTGGATGTTGAAACGGAATTCATTACTGATTATTTTAAAAATTCACAAAATATTTTTGCACAAATAAAAAATCGGGAAAAGTTAAAAAATAGATTACAGATAAAATCCAATCGAAGTAAACAAAATATTTAATTAATATAACCATTAAAATTATTTTAGATGAGCTTTCATTTGAAGATAAACAAAAATTTAAAAATCTCACAAATGATATTGCAAAGAATATAAAATCCTTTAAAGATAAAAATAAAATATCAATTGTTTGGCGGGGTCTTGAATACGAATGGGTAAAATAAATTAAATATGAATTTAGATGATTAATTATGAAAATTGGTTTTATGAATCAAACAAATGAATAAGATCCTTTTTGAATAAAGCATCTCTATGGAATTCAAAATTGATTAATTTTCATTGCTATTAAAGCTTTTTTAATTTTTTAGTTTAATATTTTAAAGTACAATATAATTAAATCAATTAAGTTTGTTGAAAGAATATTGAAGATAAAATTTGCTTAATTTATGTTATATATTTAATAATAAAGTTTTTATAATTATTTAAATTTGATTTTTGTATTAAATTATTACATTTCAAATGAAATCTTGAATTTTAAATAATAATTTAAATTTCATTAATACTAATAGATCATATCTCTACTAAAGCTAAACAGACCTCCATTAAATTTTAATTGAAATCATTTTTTAAATTTATTTTCAAAAGTTAATTAATAAACTTCAAAAAGAATATTTAATTGAATATTTTATTTAAATTTATTTATTCAATTAAAATCCATGTTTATTTTTATACGAATATTTAATTAAAATTAAATCCATGTAATAGTTTATACAAGTGTTTAAATTAAATTGGATCTATATAAATTTTAGTTTTTTAATCATAATTAATATTTAAAACTTGTTATGACGATATATAAAAAATTTAATTAACAAAAATTTATTGTTAATTTTAGGCTGGTCCCTATAAAATATTTATTAAAAGATAATTTTGAATTTCTCAAAACAAATTTATTTTCTATATAATCATTTTACTATATTTTTAATAAATGAACAGAAGCGATAATACTTTTCAAAAAGTATTACTGAATAAGACTATAATAATTCTTGGAGATTCGAAAGTTGGAAAAACTTCTTTTGTCCGAAGATATACAAATGATTTATATCAAGAAAACTATACTGAAACTATTGGTAAAGTTATATTTGATAATTTTTTTTAAAATAAGTATTATTTAGATTATTTAGATCTATCTTAGAAATAAAAGAATATTATGCTAATTTTAATTAATATAGTTTCATTTGGAATATAATATTTTATTAAAATTTATAGATTCTTCTATAAAAAATAAAAATCATTATATAAAAAAAGGATTTTTAAGCGCCAATTTAAAAATAAATTTTCTAAAAACATTTTAATAGAAAGAATTTAAATCAATTAACTAAATTTATTTATTTGAAAAGGTGTTGACTATTACAATAAAAAAATTAAGACTACAAATGAAATTTATTCTATACATATTTGGGATACAAATGGTTTGGAATACGAAAAAATTTATTTAAACTTACAAAATTATAAGATAAATTCTCTATATATTATTATGTGTAGTTTTGATGATTATGAATCTTACGAGAATTTAGACAACTGGTTTGATTTTATTTTAAATATATCAAACAATCAAAATAAAAGCTTTATGAATTTAATTCCAATAATAATACTAGTTAATAAAAATGATCTCAATCATGACAAGAAGTTATTCAATATTACAGATGTTGTCAAGAAGATGGAATATTTAAGACTTGATATTTTAATTTTTCCTTTCTCTGCAAAGAATGATAGTTATAAAGATATTTTTAAATATATCGATTTAATATTAAAAGAAAAATCGCTAAATGCTGAAAAAATATTGTACTCTATACAAAATCAAATTTCCGAAAATAATTCTAATTCTAATTCAATTTCAAATATGACAAAAAACTCTTCATTCCAGATTAGTAAAGCAACAAAATTTATGAATAATAGGGAGAACCAAAAGAGTTGTTGCTGAATTAAGAAAATTATTTTCTCCAAAATTTGGCCTTCATCAATAAAGAGTTTTGAGTTATAAAAGTATTTATTATTTGCTTGATTAAGGATAATTGACTAAATTTTTGCCGGTGAATTAATTAATATATTATTTAAAATACATTATATAAATATAAAATTATTATATCTATAGCATAAATTAATTTTAATTAAAATATCAATTGAATAAAATAAATTCACTTTTATAATAAATATCAGATTAACTAATTATTTGATATAAAAATGAAAACTAGAATAAAAAATCGGTATTGTTATTAATGCTTAAATTCCAAATATTTTTATATAAATTATATATGTTGTTATTGATTTAATTGAATATTTGGATAATTTATGACAATTAACAGCATCCTCCTTTTTCAGTTGTTTGTTGTTTTGGTTTATTTATGTCTATTGGTTTAGGAATGAAACTAGATTTTTTAAGAATATTTAATTAAAATATTTAAATTTCTTACACATCATTATCCTCTGTTTTTTGTTCCCTTTTAAAAGCTAGTCTTGCAACTTCTTCAAAAGCTTTTTCAACATTAATGTTCTCTTTAGCAGATGTTTCAAAATAAGGAATATTTCCTTTAATAGCACAATACTGTTTAATTTTGGAATCCGAAATCTTTCTGTCTCCTTCTTTATCACATTTATTCCCAATAATAACAAAAGGAAAACTTTCTGGATCTTTGGGTTGTAATTGATTGATAAATTCCGTTCTCCATGTATCAATTGTTTCGAAAGTTTTTGGTTCAGTCAAATCAAAGCATAAAACGCAGCATTCAGAGTTCCTATAAAAAGCCCCTCCCATTGAATGAAATTTTTCTTGACCTGCAGTATCCCAAAGCTGATATCATAAAATAAAAGTTTTAAAAAAAAGGTTATTATTTATTTTATAAATTATTATTCCAATATTAACAGAACTAAAATTGTTTTTAATTTTTTCAAATATTTGATTTATTATTATATTTAAAATCATTTATTAAGCATTTTAGAGAGAAAAATTATTACTTGTAATTGAACAATATTTCCATCAATATTTATTTCTTTAGTTAAAAAATCTGCACCAATTGTAGCTTTATACTGAAGAGAAAATTGCTTTTTTACATATCTTATTATTAATATTTATTTATTATTATTTACTGATGCAAAAGCGAAGTTTTTCCAACACTAAATATTTAGAATAAATAAAAAAATTTATTCAAATACCCTGCATCGCCTAATATTATTGTTTTTAATAATGATCTCTTTTTATTCGATGACATCTTTTTCTAATATATTTAATTTTTGTCATAATTGAAAATTATGATAAAACCATAAATGATTTTAAAATCAAATATTATTTGCGATTCTATTTTGTCAATGTTTAAAAAAATAATTGGAATTATCAATGTATTAATTGAAAAAAAGAGCATAAATAAAGGCCACAGATATTCTGAAATTTTCTTTATATAATTTTAAATATTTCTTTGACTTTATAATTTGAAATTTATTTTACAATTAAAATTTATAGCTTTTATTTACTGCTTTAAAAACATTTTAAATTTTAATCTTTATTCTGTATTTTTCATTTTGAATTCATAAAAATTACCTTTTTATATGATATTTATATTTAAATTAGGATTACAAAAATGAATCTAATAAAATGCTAAAAAAAGAAATTTAGTTTAAAGAATATTATTAATATAAATAAAATTTTTTCAAGTTTATTCAAATTTCGATTTAATTAAATAATTTTAAAATATCTTAATCCCATATTAAAATTAGGTGACTTTGCTAAAATATATTATAAAAACATTAAGTTTTATAAATAATGTTAAAATATTTAAAAATATTACAAATAAAAATCAGAATT
>Ga0194116_10006095_pt1 | contig 12980 bp, 9 predicted proteins | sample TA2MahsurfametaG_4_FD_148617 | JGI IMG/M metagenome (GOLD analysis project Ga0194116, IMG submission 148617) | Freshwater microbial communities from Lake Tanganyika, Tanzania - TA2015008 Mahale S9 surface | ecosystem: Environmental > Aquatic > Freshwater > Lake | place: Tanzania: Lake Tanganyika... | reverse complement strand
TACATGCAAAAAAAAATTAAGAAGGAGATATAGTGAAAATAGCTGTTGTCGGTGGGGGATTTGCAGGGGTTGCTCTTTGCTATTATTTAAGTTCTCATAAGAGTGTCTTTGTAACGCTTATTGATAAAAAGGGCATCGCTTCTGGCGCTTCCGGAGCCTCATGCGGTCTTATGCATGCCTTCGTTGGGGAACAGGTTCGTAAAAGTCAGCTGGCGGATGAGGCCTTTGCCGAATCCAAAAAACTTATTCAGATGGCACAAGCCGAATCTTCAGAGGTGTTCGCGGATTTCTCAGGTATTGAGAGGATTGCCCAAACTGAGGAGCAGAGGCAGACCCTCTTGAATTATGCACAGACCTCAGATGATGTTTCGATTATATCTCACAATCATTTTTTTCTTCATAAAGGTGCTACGATTCAGACCATAGCCTATTTGAATGCCCTATGGCAGGTATGTAAGCGAAGAGGGTCTGTGTTTGAAAAAAAAGAGGTGACCGATGAAGAGCAGCTTATAGGTTTTGATCATATTGTGTTTGCTTGCGGAGCTGGTATATTTTCATTTTCAAGGTTTAAGAATTTTAGACTCGACTGCACTAAAGGGCAGGCCCTTCAGATTCAATGGCCAACTTCATACCCCCGGATACAGCACAGTATAGTCGCCAAAGGTTATATTGCTAAGTCTTTAGAAGAGGATAAGGTCTTTTTGGGCTCTACGTTTGAAAGGGGGATTTTTTCTATGGACCCTGATATAGAGGTGGCCAAAGCAGATCTACTTCCTAAGTTTCATGCGATATTTCCAGAGCTAAGTTTAAACTGTATTGGAATAAAATCAGGTGTCAGGGTGACTTCGAAGGGACACTATTTTCCCTTGATCGGAAATGTTACAGAAAACATATCTATTTTTACAGGGCTTGGATCCCGTGGGCTATTGTACCATGCTTTGTTTGCCAAAATGCTAAGCAATCTGATCATCAAAAATGAGGACAAGGATATCCCTGCTATAACTAAGGTCCTTCTTTCCAAGAACAAAGGTTTGGCATAGAATTAAGATTTATACCTTGGGAGCAAATGTGGCTTTTATCGAAGGAACTTTTACATTTTTAGGAACCTCATCATCAATGGGTGTTCCCGTTATTGGATGCTCATGTTCCGTTTGCACGTCTTCTTCTATCTATAACAAAAGAAAAAGATGCGCAGCTCTTATTGAGGTAAGTTCTAAAAAGATTTTGCTAGATGCTGGTCCTGAAATCAGGATGCAGCTTCTAGATGCCTGTATTAACGACATAGACGGTGTCATCATCACCCATGGCCATTTCGATCATATTGCAGGGGTTGATGATCTTAAGTCGTTTTACTATAAGAAAAAATCCAAGCTTCCCATGGTGTTACCAAGGCAAACTTATAATGATTTTTGCGTGCGGAACCACTACATGATGGATAAATCAAGTGGAGGTACGGAAAGCCTTTTTTTTGATTTCCATATTATTGATGATATGTTCTCTTTTGCTCATTTTTGCGGGGTAGAGTTTTACTTTTTAGGATATCAACAAAACAATATGGATGTGCTAGGATTTAAGCTCGGTAATTTAGCCTATCTTTCCGATATCAAGCAATACTCCGACAGGCTTTTGCAAGAAATTCAAGGGATAGATGTTCTTATTATAAGCGCGCTGAGAAAAACCACATCAACTATGCATCTAAGCATAGATGAGGCTATTGCATTTGCACAGAGAATAGGAGCCAAGAAAACATATTTCACACATATGGCTCATGAAGTAGATTATGAATCAGATGCTAAACATCTGCCAAAGGATATCTTTCTCGCCTATGACGGCCTCCAGATATCATTTAATTACTATAAGGGAATTGTATGACACACGAAAAAACAAAACACCAAGTACCTCAGTCCTACGATATTCACAGCGTAGAAAACGTTCTTTTAGTGGGTATTTATTCTTCAGGGAATCAAAAGGGCAAGTGTGAAGAGTATCTACAGGAACTAGTAAGACTTTGTCATACCTTTGGAATTCAACAAACACACTGTATACCATGCCCAGTTAAAAAGTTAGATGCCGGCACATATCTCGGATCGGGTAAGCTGGAAGAGCTGGCCAATATGAAAACAGATCTGGGCTACCAGCTGGTAATTTTTGATGATGAGATAAGCCCTCACCAGCAGAGGAACTTAGAGCAGATCTTCAAAACGCCTGTTATCGATAGAACAGAACTCATTATAGAAGTATTCGCTCAAAGAGCCCAGACAAAAGAAGCTAAACTGCAAATCGAACTTGCTAAAATTAAGTACCAGTTCCCCAGACTACGAAGGATGTGGACCCACCTTTCTCGTCAGTCTACAGGCGGAGGCGGTTTTTTAAAAGGTGAGGGAGAAAAACAAATCGAGATCGATAGACGTCTTTTAAGAAGAAGGATAGATGTTTTAAAAAAAGAAATAGAAGAGGTGGTAGATCAGCGTAAGGTGCAAAGGGTAGCTCGTCAGCGCTCCGGCATACCTACGTTTGCTATCATTGGTTATACCAATGCTGGAAAATCTACTCTTCTTAAAACCTTGACACATGCAGATGTTCTTGTTGAAGATAAACTTTTTGCTACCCTAGATACAACAACACGTAAGTTCGTCTTACCTAATAGGCAGGAAATATTACTCATCGATACGGTCGGGTTTATTAGAAAAATTCCTCATACTCTTGTTGCTGCGTTTAAGAGTACCTTGGAAGAAGCCGTTCATACTGATATCCTTTTGCATCTTATAGACGTAAGCCATCCAAATGCAGAAGAGCATGCTGAGGCGACAATGGAAGTTCTCTCAGAGCTTGGAGCTAAAGATCATCCTATTATCACAGTACTTAATAAGGTTGATGCCTGTGAAGATCCTACTCTGATTACGAAGCTTAGGTTAAAGTATCCTAAGACAGTCCAGATATCAGCTCTTAACAAAACAGGATTAGATCATCTTGCAGAAGTTATGATAGAAGAGCTTGCTAAGCTCAGAAAAATCGTAAATGTTCGTATTCCACAAAGTAATTATGCTCTTGTGGCCGAGCTTATGCACGAGGGCAACGTGCTGCACTCCGATTATGAGGAAAACGATGTTATCCTTAAAATGGAGATACCTGCAAAGCTCGAATATAAAGTTAAACCTTATATTATAGAGGAACCTTAAATTTGTCATACAGCGATCTTTCTTATTCGGAAAGATCGCTAGATATCTCTTTTTTAGAATTCGAGAAGAAAGATTCTTTGACTTGATCTATTGTTCCATGACACACCATCTGTACTGCGATAAGGCATATGATCATACCTCCAAATCTCTGTATCGCGTTAAGACCTTTTTGACCCAAAATTCTTTTAAATCGAGCTGCTCCAAGAAGGATCAATATGGAGGGGATCCAGGCTAAAAACAATACTAAAAGCATGACAAGACTATTTTTCACCTGTTCAGAATAGATCATAAGGGTGGTAATTGTTCCAGGGCCTGCTATCAGTGGCATAGCAAGTGGTACGATGAATGGCTCTTCAGATTTAAATTCTGTAATATCATTTTTTTTAGGAAAAATTAGTCCCAACCCGATGATAAAAAGAATAATACCTCCAGCCAATCCCATAATCGACTGGGATATTCCCAGAAAACGTAGTATGTGATTGCCAAAGTACATAAAACAGATCAAGATCAGTAATGCAATTAATAGTTCCCTATAGATTATTTGTCTTTGTTTTCTTAGAGGATATTTTCCCAAAAGAGCAAGAAAGATAGGAATGCTGCCAGCAACGTTCATTACTAAAAAAATGGAGAAGGCTAGTGAAAATATAGACATGATCTATTCCTAATGTATAAGTACTTTCATAGCTCTTTTCTTTTGAGTAGTCAAAAAAATAATCCAGTTTTGTTGAGCTTAAATAAATATTTACCTTTCAAGAGATCCAAATCTATTAGAGATACTGTGTAAAAAAAGTGACTTGCAAAATGAGTCAAGGTAGTACTCAAGCATGAATAGATTAAAAAAAAATAATCGAATGTTTTTAAAAGTTCATAATAAGGATTAGATTTTGATTTTTTGAAATCAAATTATAATTTTCCGTTTCAGATTAAAGATAAAATAATTTTTTAATTTTTATATGCAAAATAAATAAAAATCGAAAAACAGAAGTAGATCTAAAGTTAAAATTTAATTCTGGTTAATAATTTAAAAAATAAATATAAAATTCGTCTGAAAAAAATAAAGAGAACGACTTTTATGAATCCGCTAACATTTAATTCAAATGATTTTCTATCTACCCACGCCAAACTTCATCCTCAACTTTGTGAATCAAATCGTTATACCGTACTTGGGTTAGGCACCCCATGCATAGATACGACAATTAGAGTTACAGATCGTTTTTTAAAAACGCATGGGATGGATCAAGAAAATTGGGGGCAAATATTTGATTTAAAAAAATATTGCACACTTATTGCGAAAGCTCAAAAAATTTACCAAGAACCCATTATAAGAACTACAGGTGGAAGCTGTTCGAATCTCATAAAAACTCTAGCTAAAATACATAATTCAACAGCATTTTTTGGGAAATTAGGAGATTTTCCAGAAGATGAATTTTATCGATCTCAAATGGAAAATGCCGGTGTTAGGTTAATCAGTCCTCCTTCATCTATTCCTATAACTCAAGTAACAGCATTTATAGGAGAAAGCAAAGAAAGATTTTTTCGTGTCTTTCCTAACTTAAGCAAGAACCTACCCAATTCAATTTTAGATAAAAGAAATAAGATATTTCAAGATGTTAGGATTACCCACTTCGAAGGTTTCATGTTGAAGGAGTACTCTTTAGCTTTTATTAAACGGGCGATGCAATTAGCGCAAGAATCGGGCTCGATAATTTCTTTAGATTTGGGATGTGAACCAATTACAGCTAAATATTCTATCGAAATTTTGGATATTCTTAGAAAGGTTGATATCGTTTTCACAAATTGCGATGAGGCAAGGGTATTGCTGAACCTGAAAACTTCACATCATATTGCTGAAATAGCAGGGGAAATACTTTCTAGCTGTCAAAATACAACTTCATCCACAACCTCGAAAAAGATGACAGATGGCTCGGTAGTGAGTCTTAGAGCTGCTCGTATCTGTATAGTAAAGGAAGGAGCTAATGGTGCCTTAGTTCGTATGGGAGATTATAGAACTCATGCTGTTGCCCGGCAAATCGAAAAAGAAGACATTGAAAATACAAATGGTGCAGGAGATTGCTACGCTGCCGGTTTTTTGGGGGGATTCATTAATGGATGCTCTTTAGATGGATGTAACAAAATTGGAAATCTTTTGGGAGGCGCTGTTGTGACTCAAATAGGTGCTGAAATTTCAGATGAAGTCTGGCCTGTCGTTAAAAAAGAGATAAACCAAATGATTGTAGATGATACAAAAAAACAAAGAAATAGAGCAGATTCTTTTATCATGATGCTAAAAATCTCAAGAAAAATTGATCGACTATGTCAAATTATTACAAATGAAATGAAAAAAAAACGAATTAAATTGTATTCACCTAACATGAAAATCAAGTTCAAAAGCTCTTATATCAAAAGAATAAAAAATGAAATTCATAATTTAGAAAAAAAATGGAATGTTCTCTCTAAGGAATTATACTGAAATTTTTTTTAGAGAAAAACTCCTCTTACTTTTTTTAAAAATAGTAAATAAAGTAGATGTGTAGTGAAAAAATAATTTACAGCTGTGGTTTAAGTCACTTTAATTACAGGTTAAGAATATTGTTGTAATATCGCTCATTTATTAACACAATAGCTTAGATTCTCTTGCCTGCTGCTTGTGTTCATGGCATACTAGATAGCCTTTATATTGTGAGAGATTGTGGAAAAGAAAAAGTTTAAAGTTGTTACTTTAGGTTGTAGAACAAATCAATACGAATCGCAGGCATACACTGATCAGTTGATAGGCCTTGGCTATGAGGCGGCAAGTGATGCCGATGCTGCTGAGATTTGCGTGGTAAACACGTGTACTGTCACCGAGTCTGCCGATAGCTCTAGTCGCCATCATATTAGACAGCTTGCTAGACAAAATCCGGGGGCCAAGATCCTTGTGACCGGTTGTCTTGCACAAAGAGATCCAGACTTGCTTTCTCAGATCGAAGGAGTAACCCATGTTGTTCCTAATACAGATAAAGAAAATCTTTTAGCAACCATTTTTCCAAAAGAAGATCTTCCTGAATTTGCAATAAAAAATTTTGAAGCTCATACCAGAGCTTTTGTTAAAGTGCAGGATGGGTGTAATTCTTTTTGTACATATTGCATAATCCCTTATGTTAGAGGTCGCTCTAGATCACGAAAGCTAGATGAAATACTAGAGGAAATCAACACTCTTGTATCAAACGGATACAAAGAGATCGTTTTAACTGGAATAAATATCGGAGATTTCGATGGAGCCCCTGAAGAGGGTCAGCCTCCTGTAAGGCTTTCTGAACTTGTTCGTGCCGTTGATAAAATTGAAGGTGTTGAAAGAATCCGCATTTCTTCTATCGATCCTGATGAGGTTGACGATGATCTAATAGATGCTGTCATTAATGGAAAAAAAACATGCCATAGTTTCCATATAGTCCTGCAATCTGGCTCAAATATCGTGTTAAAGAGAATGAACCGCAAGTATACGAAAGAAATTTTCCTTTCCACGATAAATAGGCTTAAAAACATATCTAGTGATTTCACTTTTACAACAGATATTATTGTTGGATTCCCAGGTGAATCGCAGGCTGACTTCCAGGATACTTTGGATGTCATGGATAAAGTGAAATTCGCTAAAGTACATATGTTTCCCTACAGCGAAAGAAAAAGAACTAGGGCTGCGATGTTTACTGGCAAGGTTCCTCACCCTGTGATCCAGGAAAGAAAAAGACAACTTCTAGAGCTTGCAGAAAAGAACGCCTATGAACTTAGGCATCATTATGTGGGAAGAACGATGTCAGTGCTTATTGAAAGTGAAGAGAAGAATCGCCCCGGCGTTTTTTCTTCTCATACCGAAAACTTTCTTCCCGTGCTCGTTGAAGATAACACCCTTTCCTCAAACCAAATCATCATGGTGGAAATAATAGAAAATACACAAGAAGCTCTCATAGGGAGGAAAATATCATGAGAATACTAGTTCAACACCCCTACCGTCCATTTTCTCATGTTGCGGGATCCAGCTGTGTCATTCCCTATACTTCTTGGAAACTTACGGCATACCCTACACGTGTAAGGTTAGAGGATCTTTTTGATCAGGAAGTGATCGATGTGAGATTCTCTTTCGAAGGCCCTGTTCAAGAGTTCACTGTCCAGCAAAATTTAGAGAAGGGAGTTGTGCAGCTTTTTGGTATGTCACGCAAAGGATATTTTAGGATCGTATTTGAGCTGAAGAGTTCCGGAATCTATCTTTCTTTTGAAAAATTGCCTGAAGGGGAAGTTAAGATAACAAAGGGCTCTGAATCTTTTGTCATCCAAGAGAAAGATCAAGTTCTTTTAAGTGGTAAATCAAAATATGACGTTTCTTCTCTTGCTGAAAAGTTGTTCCTAGGATCCACTAAAGAGCAAGACTGGGCAATGATGCGCAGACGTTGCGATCTTGCGGAGATTTTCCCTTTGTGGATGAAGGTAGGTCAGATGATACCTCGCTCGATTGCAAAGAATGACCTTTCAGGTGTATTTGCTCTTTTAGCCTCGTGTAAACAAATGGTAGATACTCGCCAAAAAAATGGGCTTATTCCCGGTTTTAAAAACCTGTTTTTAGCAGGATTTCATAGCATGTTATCACCAAGGCTCTTTGATGATGAATATCAGGGTATTGTTATAGAAGAGTCTTTAGGAGCATGTCCTTTGGAACTTTTATCACAAGGGTCAGATCTTATTCGCTCTATGTTTTTTCAGGAGTCATCAGATAGTTATTCTTTCCTACCTTGCTTACCATCTGAGTTTGCTTGCGGACGTTTTGTTCATATCAAAGCTCAATCAGGTGATAGCATAGATTTTATCTGGTCTAAAAAAATGATGAGGACTGTTGTTTTACGTTCCGCATCTTCCCGATCTGTTTTTATTGAATTCCCATCAGAAGTAAAAAGATTTCGTCTTAGGAAGAATCTGACAGACAGGGGTGTCGTGATAGATGCTGGAACAGCTGTTATGCTAGAAAAAGATCAAGTTATTTTTATCGACAAATTTGAAAAATAATTAATCTTCTTTATTTCCCTTTTCTTGTTACTTTCGTATATACAGTAACAAGATAATTTTTTAGGGATGCGTTATGTTGGAGCTTTCACCTTTTCAAGATGGTATTAATGCCGTTCAGTCAAATATTCATAATCCTCACGGGCTTCTTGGGATCCATTCTCTAAATGAGAAATCTAAGGTTATTCGTCTTTGGCGGCCTCAAGCAACCTCAATTTATCTTGAGGTGAAAGGAGAGATACTCCAGTCTACACTTGTTCACAAGGACGGTATTTTTGAGTTGCGTGTACCATCATCCATCGGTCCTAAGGATTACAAGGTCTATCATCATGGTGGGCTGTTATCTTTTGATCCCTATGCTTTTAGCCCTACTATAGGGGATCTTGATGCCTATTTATTTTCTCAAGGTGTTCATTACAAGTTATATGATATTTTAGGAGCTCGACTTCACACTGAAAATGGTGTACAGGGTGTTCGTTTTTCCCTTTGGGCTCCATCGGCAAGGTCTGTTTCACTTATTGGAGACTTTAATCATTGGGATGGTAGGGTAAATCCCATGCGCAGCCTGGGTGGATGTGGCCTATGGGAAATTTTTATCCCTGGTCTTGCTGTAGGAGAGAAGTATAAGTTTGAGATTGTGACTTCAGAAGGGACTATAAAAGTAAAATCGGATCCTATGGCGTACTATAGTGAGCTGAGACCAAATACGGCATCTATCGTCGCTGACGTAGATACCTACCAATGGAATGATACTCAGTGGCGTCTAAAAAAACAGCACTCTAATATAGAGACACCCGTCCTTATCTATGAGGTGCACTTAAGCTCGTGGAAAAGAAGTGAACACGGTTTTATAAATTTCAGGCAGTTGGCTCACGAACTTGCTGAGTATTGTAGATATATGGGTTTTACTCATGTTGAGCTCTTACCTATCTCTGAGCACCCCTTAGATGAGTCTTGGGGATATCAAATCACAGGCCCTTTTGCTATCACGTCAAGACATGGTAATCCTTCGGATTTTCAATACTTTGTTGACTACATGCACCAAAATCAGATCGGTGTGATTGTAGATTGGGTGGCAGCTCATTTTCCTGTTGATGATTTTTCTCTAGCTCAATTTGATGGAACATGCCTTTATGAACATCAAGATCCCAAGCAGGGATTTCATCCTCATTGGAATACTTATATTTATAACTACGGTCGCAAGGAGGTCAGCAATTTCCTGATTGCTAATGCTTTGTTTTGGTTTGACAAGATGCATGTCGATGGTCTTAGGGTAGATGCTGTTGCCTCTATGCTCTATTTAGATTACGGAAGAGAAGATGGACAGTGGATCCCTAATAAATACGGAGGAAAGGAAAACCTAGAGGCTGTAGAGTTTTTAAAGCATCTCAATTCGATTGTTCATGAGCAATTTCCTAAAGCTCTCATGATTGCTGAAGAGTCAACATCATACCCCGGTGTTACTCATTCTTTAGAGTCTGGAGGACTGGGTTTTGATATGAAGTGGAATATGGGATGGATGAATGACACTCTCTCTTATTTTAAAACAGATCCATTCTTTCGTAGATATCATCATAACCAGCTAACGTTCGGGCTTCTGTATGCATTTTCTGAGAAATTTGCTCTAGTTTTATCTCACGATGAAGTAGTTCATGGAAAGGCTAGTCTTCTTTCAAAAATGCCAGGAGATACATGGCAGAAGTTTGCTAACTTGCGCCTTATCTATAGCTACATGCTGTGTCAGCCGGGTAAAAAGTTGATTTTTATGGGCGCAGAGCTTGGTCAATGGACAGAATGGTCTTGCAAAGAAGAGCTTCCTTGGTATCTTTTAGATTTTCCTTATCATAAGGGTATTCAAAATCTAGTTCGTGATATTAATCATTTTTATCAAAATAATTCCAGTCTCTGGTCAAGAGATTTTGATTCAAGAGGGTTTGAGTGGGTGGAGTTTTCAGACCGAGTAAATTCGGTAGTAAGCTATTTAAGAAAATCTGATCAGGAAATTGTATTATGCGTTCATAATTTTACCCCTTCTTATTTTTCAGAATATTTTATTCCTCTAAAAAACATAGAAAGCATAGAGGAAGTTTTTAATACCGATAGAGAAGAATATGAGGGCTCTGGTAAGATCAACACCTTTGTAAATCTCTGTTATGAGGGTTATTCTTGTGTAGGTTTTACTATGCAACTACCTCCTCTAGCAACAGCAATATTTAAGGTGAACTTTCTCTAGGGATGCTATGTATAAAGAAGAATACTCTGAGCTTATAAAAGAAATCCAAAAGCATGATAGATTATACTACATAGAAGCAAAGCCCGTTATAACAGATACAGAATACGACAAGCTCCTTAAAAAATTAGAGCAGATTGAGCTGGAGCATCCCGAATGGGTATCTCCTAGCTCACCAACGCAAAGGGTTTGTGAGTCGCCTACAAAAGGCTTTGTTCAAGTTGATCATAAGATCCCTATGCTCTCTTTAGCAAATACTTATTCCAAAGAGGAAATATCCGATTTTATCGCTCGTGTCTATAAACTTCTTGATCATAAGCAAGCAAAATTTTGCTGCGAACTTAAAATGGATGGAATGGCTATTACCGCTAGGTATGAAAAGGGTGTTTTTGTAAGGGCTGTAACAAGGGGAGATGGTAAAAAGGGGGATGATATCACGGCCAATATGAAAACAATCCGCTGTTTGCCTTTGCAGCTGATAGGCAGTCATATACCCGATGTCCTTGAGGTCAGAGGCGAGGTCTATATGCTTAAAAAAGTGTTTCAAGATCTCAATACGCAAAAGGAACAAGAGGGAGACGAGCTTTGGGCAAATCCCAGAAATGCTACTGCAGGATCTCTAAAATTACTTGATCCAAAAGAAGTTGCAAAGAGAAAGTTGTCTGTCGTTTTTTATTCGATAGCAGAGGAGTCAGACCTTATAGTTCCCAATCAGCATCTATGTAATCAAGTACTTAGGAAGTGGGGACTTCCTGTTTTTGCAGAAAATCATATGCATGTATGTGAGGATGAAGAACAGATTATGGCTTTTGCTGAACAGATCGAAAAGCAAAGAAATAGCCTTCCCTTTGATATAGATGGAATAGTTATAAAGCTCGATGAGCGTAAATACCATGATATGTTAGGTTCTACGGGCAAATCACCAAGATGGGCAGTGGCGTATAAATTTGCTCCAGAGCAGGCACAGACAAGAGTTGAGGATATTACAGTACAGGTCGGTAGGACTGGTGTACTGACTCCTGTAGCAGAGCTAGATCCTGTCTTTTTAGCAGGGAGCACTATTTCAAGAGCTACTCTTCATAATCAAGAAGAGGTACAAAGAAAAGACGTCCGAGTTGGTGATACTGTTATTATTGAAAAGGGGGGAGATGTTATCCCTAAGGTTGTAGAAGTTGTCATGACAAAAAGACATCCTCATTCCCAACCTTGGAAGATGCCCACCACATGTCCTAGCTGTGGATGTGCAGTTGTTCATACAGAAGGAGAGGTAGCTGTGCGCTGCCCTAATCATCAAAATTGTCCGGATCAAATCCTGAGAAAGATAGTATTTTTCGCAAGTAAGGATGCTATGGATATAGGTCATCTCGGTGAAAAAGTTGTTGAACAGCTTGTAAAAAAAGGGTTCGTATCAAAGGTGTCTGATATATATGCACTCACTGAAAATGAGATAAGCCAGCTAGAAGGGTTTAAGGAAAAGTCAGTCACTAATTTGCTCGCCAGTATTGATAAATCTAAAACACCGACACTAGCAAGGCTTATACTTGCGTTGGGTATAAAATTTGTAGGAGAGGGTACTGCTGAGGCCTTGGCTGAGGCGGCAGGCGATATCGAAGCTCTTTCTGTGATGACAAAACAGGATTTAGAGTCTATAGATGGTGTGGGGGAAAAGGTCGCTTCTGCTGTTGTCGAATATTTTCAAGATAAAAGCAATCTCTCTGAGATCATAAATCTTTTGCAAAATGGTGTCTGTCCTAAAAAAATCAAAAAAGTCGAATGTACGGATCACCCTTTTTTCGGAAAGACATTCGTGCTTACAGGTACTCTCAATAAATTCACTCGAACTGCAGCCTCAGAGCTCATAAAAGACAGAGGAGGTAAAGTTTCCGGATCTGTTAGCCAAACCACAGATTACCTGCTCGCCGGTGAGGAGGCAGGATCTAAGCTTGATAAAGCAAAGAAGCTAAAAGTTACAATTCTTTCTGAAGATGAATTTGTTAGTATGCTCTAGGCAGCGTGGCAAGAGATGTTCAGTCTAAATAAAGATTTAGTAGGCGTTGTTTCCTTTTTCATACAACATAATAAAATGTGGAAGTTATGGCTTGATATTCTGCTAGGCAGAAGGAATTTTTCTCTAAGATCGATGAGTTCTTGAGAATCTACTTCAAGAAACATGTGAGCTGTTTCTTGCGCGTCGTTGACTTGTCTTGTTGCGGACAATTTGCTAATTGTAAATCGAACTGTCTGTCCTATAATGTTTTTTATACCTAAATTTTCAGATTGCATCGCTTCTTTAGGAAGAATTATCGGGATGATGGGATTTGCTGAGTAAGATTCAATCTTAGAGAACTCACTGAGCGTCTCTATAAGAGAGTTCTCTATGTCAGATAGTTCTTGGCCTGGTTTTTTTTCTACTTGTATATAGAAAAGTCCTGAAGGACATCTTTTAATGACCCCTTTGCTTTCCAGGCTGCTTTGAGATATTTGCATTAGATCATCAGATTTAGGTATCAAAATATTTTGAATGTAGGGCGTTTCTTTCA
>Ga0194116_10006094_pt1 | contig 12982 bp, 20 predicted proteins | sample TA2MahsurfametaG_4_FD_148617 | JGI IMG/M metagenome (GOLD analysis project Ga0194116, IMG submission 148617) | Freshwater microbial communities from Lake Tanganyika, Tanzania - TA2015008 Mahale S9 surface | ecosystem: Environmental > Aquatic > Freshwater > Lake | place: Tanzania: Lake... | reverse complement strand
CCCCAAAACCCCAAAACCCCGTGCGAACTTGTAATAATTTAAATTCAAATAGAATATTTGAAGCGCCTAAAACTATTATGAGTTAAGTAGATCCCCGATGTGAATACATCGCCAATACTGCAGCGGCCATTTTCGCTGCGCCCGCTTTAGCATAATCATTTGCTGTAGCGAAGGAAGTTTAACAGTTCTGTAATGAGCTGACCTGCAAAGTTTTGCAGATTATGTTTGACGGCAAGAAAACTAAACTGTTTGCTGGCGCGATCGCCAACCCGCCACCAGGTATACTCGAAGTCCACTACGTCAAGACTGCTGAGGGTGGCGATGAACTAGCCTCAGGCACTATCGCAAGCTAAGTTTTAATTTCTTCTTTGCGTTCAAGCTCAGTGCACTCGCTACACGGGTATCTGACCAACGTGTACTCGCACGTCCTCTTCGGCTCCCCCAAGGACCAGTCAGCCAAGACGGATACCCAATTGCGCGACTTACTTTTCAGTCTCAACTCAGGCCTGAAGAAGACGATCCGCAAAGGTGGCAATAACTTGCAGCCTTCTGACTTCAAAGTGGACGACTTTAGAGGCATCCTAAGCCCGATGGACGAGATCGAGTGCTGGCTTGAAAACGAGCGGGAAAATATCGGCTCAAACCAAGGAGAATCCCTACGGAGCTAGGCAGCTGCGATCAACAAGCATTTTAACAAGATTATGTCGCCGCTACAAGAAATCGACACTCTTGAACTGGGATAAGTTACCGCACTTGTCGACACAATTCAGGACACTCTTGACGCGATCTGGCGAGATACCAATTTGAATCCCTAGTACCCACAAACCAGGATGGAGCACTTTTTCAAAGTGACATCCAAGACGCTTGGCGCCCGAATCGAGAAAGAATTTAAGGAGCTCGACATCTGGCAGTCCAGCTTCTCAGATGTGCGTGTCAAACTGAACGAGTGCATGCGTATCTGTCGCGGTTGGAAAGATCGCATCACCGAACTGACTCGAAATTTGTGGTGTTAAATGGATAATAAGCACAAGTGGCAGGGTAAACCCTACTTCGACAGCTACCTTGAGAATATTATAATAAGAATTGGTGTCATTTTTGAATTACGCTCACAGCATGATGAGCTGTTGAGGCTTTTGAAGCCAGAGGAGCGCGATCGCTTGAAAGTTGCAAACACGTTTGACCCCTTCCGCAAGATAAACTCTTTTTACACGAATGAGTTTCACACGGCGACCTGGGACCGCGCTATGAAAGAATATGAGCGCACTATCGACCCAATGGAAAAGGAAATTTGCCAGAAATTGCGTAAAGAGATCTTTGCTGAAGCCAAGTCCACACCTATGCAACTGCTTCGTGAGTTCTAGCGTTGGAAAGGGTTGATGGGTAAAGATTCGATTAAGAAGGAGCTTCAATAAGAGAGAGAAAGTTTGCTGACTTAGCTTGTTGATGAAGTTTCAAAGTCAAAGCATGAGTTTGAAGCCCGCACCGGACAAAGTCTCGAAAAGATTCCTGGCATGGAAAAACCGCCACAAAGTCAGAATGTCTCTGACACAGTTAGCGCTATAATCTGGTCCCGCCAACTTTCCTTGAAGCTTCAATAAAACTTGAAGGCTGCTTAGAGTATGTTCGCAGACCTAAGCGGCATGTAGCAGCTTGGCCGCGAAAGTTAAGACTTTTGCAATCAGATCAAGAGCTACGAGGAAGAGCTCTTCCGTAACTGGATTGAGACGATTAAGAAGGCACTCCAAGACCCTAACTAAAAGCACAAGTACCAGATGACGGGCCAGCTCATGGAGTTCGACTTTAGTCACAAGGAGGGCGGTCTCCTTAAAGTTAACTACAGTGTCAAGCTTGTCACGTTGGTCAAAGATGCACGGATCCTAGCTGAGCATGGGTTTAAGATACCCAAACCAGTTTTTGATGTAACTGAAAACGCTAAAAAGTTCTACAAGGAGGGTGTGACACTCAAGCAAGTGGCAAATTTTTATAATTCGATGGGAACTTAAATGATAAATTGCCAAAAGCCGATGATGCTTGAAAAATTGCAGGGGTTTGAATTTATCATTTAAAACCCTAAGGGCAAAAACGGAGGCGACTCTAACTCTGTCACGTGGAACGACCCAGTCGAAATCGACAACTACATCAAGAAGGTTCAAGTTCTCGCAACTGATCTAATCGCAGAGAATCGCCGACTGCGAAAAGTGCACAATAACGTGATAGATTTAATCGTGGAGTTGATGAATATTGACCTGCTGAAGAATCGGGCCGTGTGGAAGGAGAAACTCGCGAAGATGAAAACGATCATCGACACGGTGACCAAGCAGCGCAGTCCTGACATGTGTAAGCTATGGTTAACGCACCTGAACTACCAGCTATTCAAAGCACTTGAGTTCCAGTACTAGATGGGTCTCGAATCTTTGAATGAGTCGCTGCCGGAGATCAGTGCTGACCTGGTTTACAGGAATCAGACCATCGAATTCAGACCGACGTTTTAGGAGCTTAAAAGCAAATACTACAACGAGATCTCTCAGTTCATTACGATACCGCTGAAGTTTATTGGAGTAGGTCCCACAGAGATTTTCAAGCTGATGCCTGAGTAAAACTCTTCTCACTTGAAGACGGTGTACAATAAGGCAGAGGAGCTTTTTGCTAACTTGAACAAGCAGCGCCTTGAATACATGCCCTGGACCGCATTGGGAAATCTGGACATCCAGACTTACATTGAGCAGAACTTCACTAGTGTGCAGGATTGGGAGGACAACTTTTAGAGTTTGCGTCAGAAACGGAAAGAGCTTAAGAAAATCCCTGATTCGTTCAAGGTCGACTGCATCAACATCAATATCGTTCCCTTCAAAGCGGGCATAGAGGAGTTGTTTAGAAGGATGACCGATGCTCTCGTTGAGACATTGCAAGAGTCGGTTGAACGTGATACGGACGCAGTGCATAGCTTCGTGAAAAAGGGCCTGGAAAAATTAAACAAAAATCCCAAGTCCGTTGAAGAGATCGAGCAGATGAATAACGACGCGATGGCGATTGGTGTTGAGAAGGCAGCGATCATGAAGACTTTCCAAGGCTGCGAGCTCAAGTCAAAAATGATCAAACAAATGACTGGTGTTGCGATGCGGGGCATGGGCGAAATCGAGTCCATGTGGCGTGAGTTCGATGCGAGACTTGCCGCGTTCTAAGACAAGATCGAGGAGCAGAAAACAAGACTGGTCCAAGAACTAGACTCGAGGGTTAAATCTCTGAACTCAGACTTAGAAAAAATGTTCGATAAATGGCAAGAAAAGAAACCTAAAGACCGCAACCAACTCTCTTACGAAGAGGCACTGGAGACAGCAGAGACCATGCGTGAAATGAAAAAGTAGTGGTAGGAGCTTGATGACCGAGTATCAAAGTGCAAGCGCGATTGCGAGCATTTCGGTAAGGGAAAGCCCACACTGACCTTCTATGACAAGATGAAGGATGAGTTGGAGGAGTCAACCGCCTCGTGGTCTTTATTTGAGACATTTAAAGCTGAAATGGAACAGTTTACCAAGGAAGAGTGGTTGACGTTTAGGAAGAAGGGTTACTTTGCATTCTAGGAGTTCTTTTTGTCACACGCTGAGAAGCTAAAAGCCTTACCTAAGAACGTAGTTGTCAAATTCCTATTACAGATGATTGAAAACTATAAGCAAGCGTGGCCTTTGTTTAAGATGTGCACCGGTGAGTCATTTGAAAAGGAGCACTGGCGTAGACTATTCACGATTCTGTAGCTGCCGAGTGATGTGACGCTCGATAATCTGAAGTTTGGGCACTTGACTGATTCCGTTTAAACCATGCTCAAGAAAGCGAAAGACATCAAGGAGCTAGCTGATAAGGCCCAAGGTGAAGTCACGATCAGGGAAGCCATTAACGAGCTGCGCAACTGGTGTGAGTCGACGGAGTTCTTGCTGTCGGATTACGAGTCGAATGGCCGCACGACCCCACTTATCAAAGAGTGGAAAGAAGTGATCACCCAGGTCAGCGATCATCAGAGCTTGATCGCCTCGCTCAAAGAGTCGCGGTATTATAACTCATTCGCTGATTAAATCCAGTAGTTTGAATAAAAATTCGGTGGTATTGATGACCATTTGGCCAAGCTTAACACAAGCTAGCGTAAGTGGGTATACCTTGAGCCGATTTTCATGCGTGGTGCCCTTCCCTCAGAGCAAGGTCGTTTCAAACGTGTAGATGAGGAGTATAGAGCTATTGCGTTAGCGATTGGCTCTGACCCCAAGGTTATGTCGCTTTGCGGCATCCATGGCTTAAAAGAGACACTTGAGACGATTTTGACGTAGTTGGATATGTGCTAGAAGGCTTTGAATGACTACTTGGAGGAGAAAAGACAGAAATTCTCTCGGTTCTACTTTATTGGTGATGATGATCTCTTGGAAATCTTGGGTTAATCTCAGAATCCACTGATTATATAGACACACTTGAAAAAGCTATTTTCTGGGATTTACAAAGTAGAGTTCACAAAGGACAATTCTCAGATCAAATCCATGATATCATCTTAGGGTGAGTATGTCCCACTGATCAGCCCAGTCCAAATATCGATCGATGTAGAGGTCTGGCTCGGTGATCTCGAAAAAGTTATGCGACTAACACTGGACAACCTGCTTAAGAAGTGTGTACAAAGTTCAAGTGGCCTTGATATCGTAAATATGCCCTCCCAGATGTGTTGTTTGGCTGAGATGCTCGCCTTCAGTAATAATTGTGTAAAAGCGATTCAACAAGGTAAACTAGCCAACTATAAGCAAGATCTGCAAAAGCAGCTCGAGAGTTATACTCAATTTGACAATAAGGGCGATGGTTTACTGTTCTCAAAAGTTAAAGCGCTCATCTTGGACATCATTCACAACATTCAGGTGGCAGACGATCTTTTGAATGACTAGATTGTGTAGACGAGGCAGCCGAATGACTGGATGTGGTTTAAGTAGCTGAGATACTCGCTCGAGCAGCAGGCACGTGTCGGGATGTGTGATGCGTTCTTTGATTACACTTATGAGTATTAGGGCAATGCGCCGAAACTTGTCCATACACCACTCACAGACAAATGTTACCTCACTCTGGTCATGGGTATGAAGCTTGGCTACGGTGGTAATCCCTATGGACCAGCAGGCACGGGTAAGACTGAATCCGTAAAGGCGCTTGGTCAGGCATTCGGTAGGTAAGTGCTCGTCTTCAATTGTGATGAGGGTCTTGACTACAAGGCGATGGGACGCATCTTTATCGGTCTGGTCAAGTGCGGCGCTTGGGGCTGTTTCGACGAGTTCAATCGTCTGCTTGAAGAGCAACTTTCAGCCATCTCCCAACAAATTCAAGTAATTCAGTGGGCTATCAAGAACACGCAGCCAACCCTCGAGCTGCTTGGTCGCAACATTACTGTCAATAAAAATGCAGGTATTTTCGTGACACTTAACCCAGCTGGTAAGGGGTACGGTGGTCGTTCAAAGCTGCCCGATAACCTGAAACAATTGTTCCGTCCGGTTGCCATGTCGGCACCTGACCTCGAACTGATTGCTGAGACGATGCTCTACTCGGAAGGCTTCAAACATGCCAAGAAACTTTCGACCAAAGTCGTCAGTCTTTTCAAGCTCTGTAAACAATTACTATCGACTCAGCAGCACTATGATTGGCAACTGAGAGCCTAGAAAACTATCCTTAGCACGGGTGGCTAGCTGATTTAGGAAGAAATCAAGAAAGGACGCAAGTTGAGTTACGAGGACGAAGCACTTCTCCTCATCAAGTCGATCCGTGTTAATACGATCTCTAAGTTGACATACTCGGATGCATACAAATATGAGGCATTGCAGGCTGATATGTTCCCAGGCATAAAATCAGAGGATATTGCCTACGAAAAATTGACTGAGGCAATTAATAAGACGATCGTTGATAACAAGCTATAACTGATTGACAAACAAGTTTAGAAGATTTTGCAATTCTAGGAGGCAACTAAACAGAGGATGGGCGTTGTGATTGTGGGACCTTCGGGGTGCGGTAAGACCACGATCTGGAAAACGCTCAAGCAAGCCTACTAGAAAATGGGTCATCAGATCGTCACACATGTAATGAACCCCAAATCTATGCCGAGAGAGCAACTGCTTGGTTTAATGAACCATGACACTAGGGAGTTCCAGGACGGCGTGTTGACTGCATCAGCACGTCTCGTTGTAAAGGAACCCTAAGAGACTATCTGCTGGATTGTGTGCGATGGTGATATAGATCCCGAATGGATTGAGTCACTTAATTCAGTCATGGACGACAATCACTTACTTACGTTGCCGAATGGTGAACGTATCTCGTTTGGTGATAACGTGAACTTCATTTTTGAGACTAACGATTTAAGATTTGCATCACCAGCGACTGTCTCGCGTCTCGGTATGATCTTTTTGTCTGAAGAAGACGTCGACGTCAACAGAATTACAAAGACATGGATCAACAAGCAGGCAGAGCCTATGCAAGCCAAACTGACGCAAATGGTGCAGGAAATCTTCTTCCCAGCCTTGGAATGGACACTTTAACACTAAGAAAATATGCTTGAGCAAACCACTAAAGTTGGTGTTGTCAATAATTGTCTTGGGTACTTGATCAACTGCCAAAGTAAAGGAGATTTTGTTTACGGATGCATGCTCGGGCTCGGCTCCAATTTTAAGTATGAGATGCGTACGGAGCTTGGTAATCTAATTTTGCAAATCTCTGGTGAGAAAGTTGTCGACCCTAAGAACTTACTCAGTAATTATTTTGATACTCAGAAGTAAGTTTGGGGAACTTTCGTTTAACAAAACCCTGGTACACTTAACATCAATGACATTAAAAACCCTGAAGCGCCTCCCCTGTTCTCAACATCGACCATTCAGAGAGATGTCGCATTGGTTAAGCCACTTTTGGACAGTGACTAGAGCTTTATGTTGGTGGGTCCTGAAGGCTGTGGCAAAAACCTCGTCATTAGAAGTTTAATCAAGTAGATGAAGTCAACTTAAATGGCTGTGATTCACTGCAATGCACAGACTTCAGCCTTTCACGTAATCTAAAAGTTGAACCAGATGTGCTCTTAATCCACTAACGCCAACGGTAGAGTTTACAGGCCGAAAGAAGTCCAAAGACTCATCATTTACCTCAAAGATATCAACTTGCCGAAACCTGATAAGTACGACACAATTCAGCTTATAAGTTTCCTCTAATAACTGATTTGTTATAAAGGATTCTACGATGACAATTTGGATTTTGTCAGTCTGGAACGTGTGACAATCGTCGCTTCTATGAACCCATCCACTACGCTTGGTCGCCACAAAATCTCGACCAGATTCACAGCTAACGTAAGAATCTGCTACATGGACTACCCTAACGCTGAGGAGCTGCTGCCTGTCTACGCTGAGTTTATGAAGACTATTTTGACACATCCTCGTTTTGGTAATGGTTCTATGGCCAATAGCTCTAAGCGACTTTCAACTTTCCTGATCGATCTTTACACTCAAGTCAAGACGAAGTTCTCTGTCGATGAGCACCGCCACTATTTATTCACACCACGTGATATTACGACGATGATTTTCTCTATGTTGAGGTATGAGATACCTGAAGCGCAGGCGTTGATTGAAATATTAATCTATGAAAGTTGCAGAGTATTCAGAGATAGACTTGTTGACAGAGAGGCTAAAAAGCGATTTGAGAACATTTTATATGGAGCTCTCAAGCAGCACTTGAAGTATCAGGACAAGCTCGTTGACACCTATTTCATCAGCATCGTCATGAAGGGCAGTGAATCACTCATTAGTGGCCTGCCTAGTCTAGGCCGTATCGGCAAGCCAGACTTTGTCCAGATGGTCCAAGGCGCAATGAGAGCCTATGAACGTGAGTTTAAAGAATTGGATTTGCACTTGATCGAGGAGGTCCTCGATATGGTTGCCTATATCGAGAGAGTGCTTTCGATGCCTGGCGGTTGCTTGCTCCTGGCCGGCAGATCAGGTATAGGCAGAAAAGCATCAACATAGCTAGTTTCTTAATTGCTTAACATGGAATTCTTCTCGCCCAACATCAGCAGAGACTACGGCATGAAGGAATTTAAACGCGACTTGAAATACGTGCTGCAGAAGACTGGTATTGAGGCACAGAAGACCTGCCTGTTTATTGAGGATCACTAGCTAATGAAGAGTGAGTTCTTAGAGTATCTTAATTCGCTGATCTCAGCTGGAGAAGTGCCCGGTCTGTACACTCCGGAAGAGCTCGAACCGCTTTTGGCACAAATCAAGGAGGAAATGGCTAACTAGTTCGAGTGTAGGACAGTGTTTGAATATTTCGTCTCAAGGGTTAAGAAGTACCTCTCAGTTGTCTACTCTGCTGATAATAAGCATCCGAAATTCTAGCAAAACTGTGCTTACAACCCATCGTTGTTCAATAAGTGCACGATTCTTTGGAATGAAAGTTTTAGTAAAGAGTCACTGACTGCAATTGCGCGCGAAGAGCTTTCCTAAGTTTTTTAGCAGCTTGGCAAGAGCGCTGATGAGGTTATCAATGGCTCCGTTTACCTCCATAATTTAGCTGGTAGTTAATTCATCGTTTCGCCAATGAAGTTCATTAACCTTGTACAATGCTACAGGGCAATATTCTCACAAATTGTCGGCAAGAGCGGTGGCTAAACCAAACATTTGATCTCAGGTCTTGAGAAACTTGCTGAGGCTCAAAGATAGGTGGACTAGCTGTCAACAGAAGCAAACGAAAAAAAGAAGCGATTGTCTGTTGCACAGAAAGAAGCCTCAGTGAGCATGTAGAAGATCCAAGTCTCTATGGAGCAAAAGGCGGCTCGCAAGACAGAAGTTGAAAGTCTGCAAGCTCAGTGCAGTAAGGACCAAAAGGTCATTGAGAAGCGGAAAGTTGACGTTGAGCATGAGCTTGGTGGTGTGTAGCCTGAGGTAGACGCTGCTAGAGCTGCGGTTGGCTAGCTTAAGCCCGCGAACCTGACTGAAATTAAGTCGTTCAAGAACCCGCCCCAGCCTGTAGTTGATGTGCTGTCAGCAGTCATGATTTTCCTCGGCCAAAACGATACTTCATGGGGTTCTATGCGTGCTTTCCTCTCCAATACTGGTGTCATCTAGACAATTTTGAACTTTGACGCTAGACAGGTCACCGGCAAGCTAAAAGACAAGATCGAGAAGATTATAAACTAAAATTCCTCTAGTTTTGAATAGTCAGTTATTTCTAACGCATCAAGAGCTGCAGCACCCTTGGCTGCTTGGTGTATCGCAAACGTCAAATACTCTGAGGTTTTGCTGAAGATTGAGCCTTTAACTTCGGAGCTAGACGAACTGCTTTAGAGACTTAAGCTGTCAGAGCAGAGAGTCGCTGAGTGCTAGGAGCAGCTGACCCAACTGAGTAACTAGACCGAAAAGCTGAATAATGATTTCTAGAAGAAGACAATGGAAGCCGCCAAGCTCGAGGCTGATCTAACGTTGGCTGAGAATACTTTGAATTCCGCACAGCAGCTCTTGCAGCAACTCTCAGGCGAAAATCAAAGGTGGAAACAATAGGTGCAACTTCTGGAGCAAGAGCTGTCTCTAGTCCCCTCACGCGCCTTGATTTCTAGCGCGTATTTGACCTATCTCGGCCAGGCCAATGAGACAATCAGAGATAAACAGCTTCAAGAGTGGCTGCAGGGCTTCAAATAACCATAGTATAACTTTAGAAGTTTCCTGTCTAGTGAGTCAGAGATGCTCACTTGGAAAAAGGAGGGCTTGCCTGCAGACACACTGTCAATGGAGAATGCTATCATGATCATGAATACGCAGCGAACGCCTTTGGTGATTGATCCCGCAACCTAGGCCTCTGAATGGCTAAAGATAAATTTGAGGAAGTCAAACGACAACGTTGAAGTGCTAAACCATTAGGACTCAAAGTTCAATACGACACTCGAGCTTTCAATCAGATTCGGTAAGGTGCTGATCATCTAGGAAGTCGATGGAATTGAGTCTATGCTGGTGCCTGTCCTCCGAAAGGACCTAATCCAGCAAGGACCTCGCTAAGTGGTCCAAATCGGCGACAAGTCTGTTGACTATAATCCGGCCTTCAGACTTTACCTCACCACGAGAGATCAATTTGTGGACATCCCTCCCAACTGCTCCAGCTTGGTCACTGTCGTCAACTACACCGTAACAAAGTCAGGTCTTGAAGGCTAACTGCTCTCTATCACGATAAACTACGAGCAGCCTGATTTAGAAGCTCGCAAGACCAAGCTACTTGAAGAGGAGGAGCGACTCAAGATTCAACTATCGGACTACGAGAAGCAACTGCTAACCTCGCTAGCGAATTCAACAGGCAACATCCTTGAGAACAAACAGTTGATCGACAGTCTAAACCAAACTAAGATCCAGTCGAACCAAATTGAAAAGTCACTTACGGAGTCTAAGAAACTGCAAGTCTCTCTAGACTAGCAGAGAGAAGTCTACAGAAATTTTGCGCATATCGGCTCTAACCTCTTCATGATCTTCGGTGACCTAATCAAGTTGAACAATATGTACCAGTTCTCGCTGGCAAGCTTCATCAAACTTTTCAATAGAGCATTAAATACGAAGCCACAGGCACAAAGCACTGAGTAAAAGCTTTAGCTGCTGAGTGATTCACTGATTAGAATATGCTATAGTGAGATCGGTAGGTCCCTATTTAAGGCTGATAGACTCACATACTCAATGCACTTCGCAAAGGGCGTTTTCCCTCATCTTTACCAGAAGAATGAGTGGGAATTCTTTACTGGGCAAACAATCGCAGATGCATAGTAAAACTCGCGCACACCTAAGTGGATTTCGCAGGAAAGAGCTGAAATGTTCACTATGTTCTGTAACACTTTTTCTATGCTTGCACAGTAGATTTAACTTGAAAATGATGGGCTGTGGTCTGGATTTGCTTCATCGGAGACACCTGAAAAGGATTTCCCACAACAGATCAGCTAGAAACTTTCCGCATTCCAGCGCTGTATTTTGATATAGGTTCTGAGACCTGATCGTCTTGAATCTGCAATGAATCTCTTTATAAGGGAAGCTTTCAACAACTAGACGGTGCAGCCTGCATCATTCATTCTAAAGAACCTCTACGAGAATGAGAGTACTTGTTCAGACCCTATCATGTTCATCATTTCGCCAGGTTCAGACCCAAGCGCTGAGCTACAGTAGTTTGCTGAGTAGGTTGTGGGTCGTGCTGGTTACCACGAGCTAGCCATGGGTGGCGGTCAAAATGAAATCGCGATAGAGACACTGAAAATGGCCGCATAAAAAGGTGAATGGGTCTGCTTGAAGAATCTTCATTTGGTCACGCCCTGGCTCTCAGTGCTCGAGAAAGAGTTCAAGATGCTCAAGCCAGATAGGAAGTTCCGTTTGTGGTTGACATCGGAGCCTCACTTAAAGTTCCCCTCCATTTTACTGCAATCAAGTTTGAAGATTACTTATGAGACACCACCTGGTGTTAGGAACAATCTGCAGAGGACGTTCTAGTACGTTATGCCCGCTGGTGGTTAAGCCCCTCAAAATCCAGTATAAGCTTAAATGCTGTTCATTCTGTCGTGGTTCCATGCCTTACTTCAGGAGCGAAGAACTTACATCCCACAAGGCTGGGTCAAGTACTATGAGTTCTCATATGGTGACCTGATGGCTGGAGAGCAGATCCTAAGCTAATTGGCTAATGAGGCTAAAGGACAGGCCCCTGCTTGGTAGAAAGTGTACGGTATTCTCGAAAATGCCATTTATGGTGGCCGCGTCGACAACGAGTTCGACATGCGCGTGTTAAGAACCTATATGCAGACAATCTTCCAAGAAGCCACTCTCAAAGGTCAATCGCCACTATCAGGCCTTGTTAACGTACCAAAGAGCGGTAATTTGCAAGATTTCCACTAGACAATCCAAAAAGTGCCCGAGGTTGATAATCCTGAAATTTTCGGGTTGCCAATCAACATCGACCGCTCTGTGCAGAGATTCAATTCAAACTAGGTAATTTTCGGAATAAAAACTTTAGCTGCTGCCAGTGCATAAGAGTTGAGATTCGACAAAGAGAAGTGGACTGAGTAATTGGGCCCGATATGCTAACTTTGGCAGAATGTTTTCAAGGCCGACATGTACAAGAACATCAGAATCTCATAAAAGGATATGAATAGCCAAGACCCTGTTGATCAGTTCGTCTATCTCGAAATGTCTGCGGTCAAGGCAATTATTGCAAGAGTTAATGAAAACATTCAAAATATCGTCGGTGTCTTGCAAGGAGCCATCATGTTGACACCAGCAACCTAAGCGATTGCCGAAGAGCTATTGAAAGGTGTGCTTCCCGCCTCCTGGGAGAAACTGTGGGATAATGGACCCGTCAACCCGAGTGCATGGATCCGTAACCTGTGCAAGAAGGGTGTCGCTATGTGCAGTTGGATCCAAAGAGTCCAGTCAAATTCGCTTATGCAGAGCCCAGTCAACCTGAGTGATTTAATACACCCTGAGACGTTCCTTAACGCATTCAGGCAGCGATCAGCCAGGCAGTTAAAGGTCGCAATCGATGAGTTGAAACTGGTTTCCTCTTTTGAGCACGGAAAGTTGGACAAGAGCGCAAGCATCTAGCTTGAGGGTCTATACCTGCAAGGTTGTGCATTTGATGGCACTAGGTTAGCAGATATCCGTGGTTAAGCTTCCGAAATTCTGGTTTTGCCCACTTGCAATATCGCTTGGATCTCTGACAAGCACCAGGAACCCTACCCAGTGGATTAGAGTGTTGAGACGCCCGTCTACCACAGCATCGACCGTGAAAGACTCTTGTGCACGTTCAGGATGGCGAACAATGGCAGTGCTGGAAGTCGCGTCATTTCTGGTGTCGCCCTCATGCTCAACAGCGCCGAGTGATTTAAGTTTATATAGAATTAAAGTATTAAGAATCCCCCTCAAAGCTCTTCAATTATTTAAAATTTAATTTAAAACTTATTCATTGGGGTTTTGGGGTTTTGGGG
>Ga0194116_10006089_pt1 | contig 12985 bp, 5 predicted proteins | sample TA2MahsurfametaG_4_FD_148617 | JGI IMG/M metagenome (GOLD analysis project Ga0194116, IMG submission 148617) | Freshwater microbial communities from Lake Tanganyika, Tanzania - TA2015008 Mahale S9 surface | ecosystem: Environmental > Aquatic > Freshwater > Lake | place: Tanzania: Lake Tanganyika... | reverse complement strand
GGTATTGGGTATGGGGAATTGGGGATTGGGCCCAATCCCCAATCCCCAATCCCCAATCCCCAATCCCCAATCCCCAATCCCCAATCCCCAATCCCCATTTATTCAAAATAATTATCAATCTTATTATAATTATAGTTATAAATATAATATAAAGTCAATATTCATTCATAAATTAAAATTAAGCAAAAAATAATTTTTTTATTTTTTTATAGACTGCTATAGTTATTTATTTATAAATATTTAATACATAAATTTTCTTTTCAGAAATTAATTGTTTTTTCTGATATTTCAATTAAATTAAAAAAAAATTTTTTATATTTATTTATCCAAATCATTTGCTATAAACTTTTCATTTTTGAATGTTTTTAAATTATTCTCATTTTCACCAAAATTATTGGATGCTATTTTATTTTTTTTACTTTTGACATTTATTTGCTTAGGTTTTGGAATTTTATTTTGTCTCACTGTTTTATTTAGAATCCTATTTTTTTCGTTAATTTTCTTTCCATATTTTTCTAAAGACAAACCACTATCATCTATCTCATTTATCTGATACTCATTTCCATTATTTTCATTATTATTAGGAATTATATTCAAATTGTTTAAATTCGTGGTACTCATAAAATTTAGAGTTTTTGAATTATTTGATTTATAGATGTCATTGCTGAAACTTTTAATGTTTTTATCTTCTAAATTTTTAATGCTTTTATTAGAAACATATAAATCATCATAATTTATCATATTTTCCTTAATTTTCCCATCTTTTCGATTAAAGTCCTTATTTTTATTATTATACATTCCTTTTTTACTATCCTCTTTAATTTTTTCAAGTTTATTATATTTCTTAATTTTAAAATGTTCAGCTAATTGTAATTTATTTGCGAAGGCATTTTTGTTCAGGTTTTTATCTTCAAAGAAAACGTTTTTTTTTAACACTGAAATATTTTTTAGATTTTTCTCATTTTTCTCAAACTTAATAATGTTTATGGAACTGGTTTGAAAAATATCATTTGGAATATAATTAAATATGGGCATTTCTGCAGCATTATTATTTTGATTGATTGCATATTTAGTAAAATCTACTCTCTTAATGTAATTTGTGCAGAAGATATAACTGAGATTTTTGCGCAAAGTGATTCTAATTGTTTTATTAATTTTAAAAAAATTATGATAAAATTTTTATATATAATTGGATCATCTAAAGATATATATAGAGAGATTTATTTATAAATTTAATTTTATTTTTTCATAAACTTTTTATTATAACTTACTTAGTGAATGGATTACCAAACAAATATAATATGTCGGCTAATTTGATATTTACATACGTCGTAATGTTTTTCATTGAAAAGTAGATATGATAACCAAATAGAATTCCTACAAAAAAAAAAGTCTTTTTTAGTCATATTAACATTAATTTACTAAAGAGCAAATTATCAAAATGATTATTCCAAAAGTTTCTTGTTGCGAAAAGTCATAATTTTCATTTGACTTATTTATAGAGCTCTTTATACAGAAAATCGAGATTATTCCTATCACTTCATAGAGCAAAGATAAATTCAAACAAAATAAAAAGTAAAAGAAATACCTAGAAGAAATAAATTATTTATTAAAATATAACAAATATAAAAAAGAATTATATTTTTAATCAAAATTTAACATTTAATTAATATAAAGACCATTATTTTGGGATTTCTTCTTTTTTATTTAAAAAGCATTCAATTTTATATAACATACTTGTAATTATTTTTGCCAATGCAATTTCCCACCCAAGGACAATGATGATCATATCTTTCTACACAACAATTGCAAATTTTGCAATGAGAAGTCCCTATAGGCCTAATTATTAAACATGTACGGCAAAATTTCATTTTGTTCATAAATCCTTTAAAAAAAATGATTCTGAAATCTGCAGTGCATAATACATTCGATTGAACTTCGATAGGAGTACGAAGTTGGTTAGGTAAAACACCTGGATCAGAAAAAATACAAATTATAAAAAAAAGACAACAAATGCTTTTAAATATAATCTCGAAAATTGATATTAATATAAATGCATATAGAACCTCTATTCTCTAAAATGATTTTTGTTTACTATTTTAATTTGATTATTTACCTTATAACAATAAATTAGAAAAATAACTGAACAAGTGATGAAATAAATCAATGTGAAAATTCCAATGTGAAAGTTTGGCCTTTTAAAATAAAATTATCAGAATATTTAAATATTAGCATTCAAATTCAATAACTTTTTAATTAATAGAAATTATAATAGATTATAACGAATGAAATTTAATAATTGTTTCTTTTTAATTTAAGTTGTTAAAATTTCCAGCAACAAAAATAGGGTTTAAATGAGAATTTACCCTGCATAAAGTTTTCCTTTACAGAAGAATTTATTGTATCCTATCCAGATTTCGAATTGTTTTCTTTTTTCTAAGGGTGAATAAATTTTATTCTCTTCGTCTTTCATTTAATTTTTTATTTTAATTCATAGGAATAATTGATCGAGTAAAGTTTAAAATTTTAAAAAATTTTAAAAAAATAATTTTTCATAATCAAATATATTCATAATTTAACCCCATAGTAAAAATGAAATGGAAAATTTGCCTTTTTTGGATGTTATATTTATTAAACACTATTATAATTTCATAATTAGAAAAAATTATAATTTTTAGCTCTTATTGAAATTGAATAATCAAAAAATGAATCAAAGCTTTATTCAAATTAATCAAAATTTTCAATTTGTTTTAATTTAAAATAAATTTTAGAATTTTTTGAAATAGCATTAAAAGACTAAAACAAATTGTTTGATGGATATTTATGATTAATTTTAATTTGAAATCAGGTTTTAATTTTTTTAAATCGTTCTTAAATTATAAATTTTTTTTAAGGGATTAAAAAGGAGTTTCAAAGGATAAATAATTAACATTTAAAAATAGAATTTTTTGAGAAATATATAAATTAGGTTTAGGATAATATATCTTCCACTATTTGGTAAATATAATTTTCTAGGGAATATTGAAGCTTTGGATTTCCAACCAAAGCTTCATCTGATAGGTTGAATGAAACATAAAAAGGAATTTTGAATTTCATATCTGCATTTTAATATTTCCGAAAAAGTCAAAAATTAAAATAAAGATTTTACTTAAGTTTTTAGAAATATTTAATCCATATTCTGTAAAAGCATATTCATATACTGGCGAAGACAAAGAATCATTACTAGAAAAAATATATTTTAGAATTTGATATAATGTTTTATTAAATTTAAAAATATCTAATTACTTCGAATTTTTAATAGAAACAAGTAAGTTTTCAAAATTGAGGCCTGAATTTCCAACATATAAGTAAACTGATGCTTCTAGTTTTAATATCTGCATAGGTATTTCTATTTCTTCATGTGTTAATTTATAGCTTTTTAATATCATTACACTAAAAATTATTTTTAATATATTAATAAAATAATCATTCATAATTACATTAAAAGTATTTCATCGAATATTATAATATTGAAATTTTAGATTTATAAAAATTAAGAACTTTCAGTTTTCTTATTTTATTAAATTAATTTTCAAATATAGAAAATGAATGCGAAATTCATAGAAAGGGAGATCAATTATGTCAATAACCCTAAAATTGTGAAGAGCAGAAGCAGAGAAAAAAAAATAGATTTTCCTGCAAATAAGTCGATTACTACTAATAATAATGCTGCAATTAATAATAGAAAAAATAATAACACAATGGATAATCTATTTAAAGAGGAAATCGATAGATTAGAAAACATAAATAAGTTGGAAAGCGCAATAATTGAGTTAAGAATTCAGAAAATAATTTTTCGAAAAAACTTTCGTCGTATGCTAATGAACATTCTTTCAAAAAAGAAAGATAAAATAAATTTAGTTAAAATTTACAGCTTTTTGCTTAAGAATAAATATAACGAATTTTTGATAAGTTTGAAAAGTAAAATATATGCAAAATCACTAAAAAAGATTTCATATACTTATTTATATTCAGTTTCAATCAGGAACGTTTATGATAAGTTGAAAAAGCATAATAACATAAAAAAGAATCGAAGAAGCCTATCGTATTTTGAGCAAAAGCTTTTTTATGCAAATATAATAAAAAGCTTTAATTTCAATTTTCAACTAAATATTAATAATAATCAAAATAAAAATGATAAGATAAAAAACCTTATTCTAAAACGAATTAGATCATATATCGAAAAAATTTTTGAATTGAAAAATCAATTGGAAAATTATTCAGAAATAAGTACTAAATTCAATACTTATGTAAATAATCCTTATAATTTTGATTGCGATAGAAATTATTTTGAGCAAGAAATCAAAATGTTGAATTATTCAGAATTGGTTAGAGAGCATAAAAATTTCAAGAAAAGCAAAAATTTATTTATGAAAAAATTAATTTTTGAGAATTTGCTTATTAACAAAAACCGAAACTTAAGCTGCTTACAGATATTGGAGGAAAAGCATAATAAAAATTTGATTTTTAATTGCTTAAAGATAGTAAAATTAGCTTTATATAGAAAGCATCAGATATCTGATTATACAAGCGAATATAAACTACAAAAAAAGCAAAATATATTAACTTCAACTTTTAAAAAGTTTATTAAAAATAAAAAAATCAAAAAGAGAAATTTAGATTTTTTGATAAGTCAGATAAGATTCAAGAAAAAAGCTGCAATTAAATATTGGTTTTTATTCACCTTAAGAATCAGTCATACAAAATCACAACTTAATCAAAAGCTTGAGAATTCTAAGCTTAAATTCTTCAATGTTTTTGTTTTAAATAAACTTAAGAAACTCTTAATTAATGCCAAAGATTTAAAAAATCAGCTGGAAATATTAAAGCAAGGTAAAATGAGAAGAGCTGTTAATATCCTTTTGAAGAACCATAAATATAGAAATGAATTCAAAGCAAAAGTGAAAACTTTATTTGGAAAAATAGAAAAAGCTTTTATGCGCAAAGCCATGAAAAAAATAATAATATTTCCAAGCATTCTTAAAGAAATTATAATTCGAAACAAGAAAAATTTTTTCAAAAAAATATTATTTTTAAATATGCGAAAATTGCTGCTTTTAAAAAGCATAATGAATCATTTAGCTTTATTAAAAAGAAATTCTTCCCTTGTAGATTTAAAAAAGAAAATTTATTTTAATATCTTATCAACAAATACAAAGCTCAAGCTTAGACAATCAAAAAATAAAAGCTTAGCTTATTTTTTCCATAAAAGAAAAAGCAAGCTTAAAATATTTAAAAAATTGAGATCGATTTTTGATATTTTGAAAAAGCAAAAGAAAATATATATTGTAGCTTTATTAAACTTCAGAAATAATTATATCAAAAAAGCATTTTCTGGGTTCAAAATAAATTTAATGATTTCTAAACAAAAAAATAAAATTTATCAAAATCTGCTAAGAGAAAGGAGTAATTTTATAAAATCGAATCTATTCAACCGAATTTTATGCAGAGTTTTAACCTCAATCGCCTTAAGTAAAGATGCTTTCCAAAACCGATATTTTGAGATTATCAAAAAGCTTAAAAATGAAAAGTATAATTTTGATAATTATGTTACTGGGGAAGAATATAATTATTTCAATAAAATTGATGAAAAAGCAAATTTACATGATAAAAATATTATAAGTATAAATAATTTTAATAAAATTGAAGATTTTTCTAAACCAAGGGATTTTTCTCGAAAAGACTGTGATTTTAATTCCCATAATAATAATCAAATTTTAAATGTAAGAAATCAGGAAAATTCAAAAATTCATTATTTTAAAAAAAATAATTTCTCTAATCAAAATAATAACACTCAAAAAATTTACAATAATCAAAGAATTTATTCTACCAAAGAAAATATGGATTATGATAACTATAATAAGATAGATTTACATCAATCCTTTGGAAAAACTATTCCTGAAATTCAAGATAAAGATCAAATAAAAAATTTAAACAATTTTAATAATATAAATAGTCTTAATTATCAAGAATTAAAATCAAATAATTTATTTGAAACAACAGCGATTTTAAGGAAAAATAATTTAAATCTTTTGAATGAAGAAACTACTAAAAAAACAGAAATTATATATGATGATTTATTATTTAATAAATTAGAGACAAAACTATTAAATTTAGAAAATGTTGATAAAAAGAGTTTATTAAATCATAAAACTTCTAAAATTAATGATGATATCAAGATTTTAATGGAAATGAGAAATAGGAAAAAAGCTGAACCTATATTAAATTTTCACAATTAGGTTTTCTTCATCTCAATTTTTTATTTAAATTACTTTCAAGTTAACTCATGAGTTATTCCAGCCATTCAAAACAATAAAATAATTGAATAATTGTTAAAAATGGCCTAGAAAGTGTTAATAAATATAATTTTTAGGAAAGAAATACTTTTTTGGAAAAACATTATAATTAATTATCCAAAATCCAAAATAAGAGTTAAACTAATATATTTTTAAATCTTATAAATTCTATTTGAAAAAGTTTTATTTATAAAATAGAATTTCCATATTTACTTAAATAAAACATCATAAAATTGTAAATTAGGCTTTTTATTTTGTATTTAATTAAATAAATTATTTAAAAAGGTCTTTTTAAATTTTAGGCTTTATTTAAAAAAGCCATCTATAATTTAGGAACTCTTAAATTATTAATTCTTTAGAAAATTTATTATCAATTAACTTAAATCAAGAAAAATATCTTTTTAAAATTAAGAATCAAGAATTTGAAATTTCGAAAATATTTAATTTCATAATTTCTTTAATCAATAAATAATTTATCATTCAATAAATTTTTCAATGGAAATAAAATTTCATTTTAATTTAAAAGAATAACAGGAAATTTAATTAATTACAAAAAATTTTCTTAATAAATTATTTAACCCTATTTGTAAACAGCCATTTTTTTAATAAAAATATTTATTTTGAAAATTTCAAAATTTATAAAATTTACAAATGTTTGGTGAAAATATTTTTAAGCTTTGAGATTTGAAAAGATAATAAATAATATATTATATAAAAATTTAAAAAGTTTTAAAATTAATATTTATGTATTAGTGAAAAAGGATTTTTGTAAAAATTTCATTAATTTATAAAATTGATAAATATTTTTTTTTATAATTATTATCAAACCTATACATATATTAAAGGAAAACAATTACGGATAATTATTTATATTTTCCTTTTCAAAATATAAAAAAGATTAAAATTATTGATTGAAAAATCAAAAACATAAATAATAATTGATCGTTTTGTTTTTCTTATAAAACTATAAAATATCTACAAAAAGAATAATTTTTAAGGTATTAAATTTATAACTATCTTGATTATTTAACTATAATGAAAAAAACGACTTTCAAATTAAAAAATAATTATCTTTAAAATTAAATTATTAGGTTTAAATATTCAGGAAATAATGTTTCTTTTCATTTAGCAATAAGAATAAAAATTTATAAATTTCAATTATTTTTTTCCAAATTTTCATGAATATACGGTAACCAATCAATTTTCCTTGAGATTATTTGCTCCCAAGCATAGCTTTCAGCTCTATTATATACTTCAGGATTTTTTTTGAGAAGATAATGAATGAAATATACATAGTTGAAAATTCCATGTTCTATACTTCTATGATGATCGAAATTTTTATTAAAAAAATCAATATCAAATCTATCTTTATTACACATAAAACATTTATTTGCATCATCATTTTTTTTAACATCATCAATGCTTCTTAATTCATTAAAAGTATCAACAATAACACCAAAAAATATATTGCTTAATATCAAATTTATTAAAATATGAAAGAGTATATCCCAAAACAATTTCTTAAAATAGTTATTATTAGTATCGAATTTATAAGAAATTCTTGGACTTGAGTCTCCTATACCACCGCCTAATCTTAATCCCAAATCCAGGTAATTTAAGAAACATTCTATGATTGTAGAGCATATTATTTCTGTTTTAGATCCCTTAATATTTCAATTATAATTTTACACTCAATAAAATAAATTTTAAAAATTAATTTACCTCATTTAAATCTCCTGTTCTAATGCGATATTCACTAATCATTAATTCTTGGAAATGTAAAAAAGTTATCCAACTAAAGATATACTCAATTACATAAATAAAAATTAATAAAGCCATAAATTCTTTATATTTTCTAAGTATTGCTTTTAGAAAATATCCAAATAATGAATATATTCTTATAATTGATAAAATCGGCAAGACAAGTAGTAAAGTATAACTTGAAATTAAAAATAAAAGGTTACAAAGTAATGAAAATAAAATATATTTTATCTCTTTATTGAAAATTAAATTTTTAAACTTTATCCAATAAAATTCTAATTTTTTTTTTTCATTTTTCATATCAAAATAAGAATCCTCTAAATTAAAAAATTTTTTGCGCATTTCACTATAAGTTTCAAATAAAATCTTAAATGATTCATTTTCATCAATTTTAAATTTTTCTTCATGCTTATTACTATAGGGTTCATTTAAAGTCTTATTTGAATCATTTTTATCATCTCTTTTTGGGAATAAATATCGATTTTCCATGGTGATTTTGTAGTAATATTTTAAATTTTTTGATTCATAATTTTTATAATACCAAAATAATAAAGATATAAATTGTAAAAAAGATATTACACCGACTACTGAATAAATAATAAATTTATCTTTTACTAATTGAGATCTAGAGTAAAAGAAAATTTGTGAATTTAAATCCTCTTTCGAAATAATAATATTATCTTCTTTTACGTAAATAACTATCATCAAGAATAAATTAATAAATAAACAAAGGATAAAATTGAATATATCTAAATATTTTAAAAATTCAGTCATATATTTATCAAACTTATTAAAAAAAGAAAATTTTTTCTTATAAGCAAAGTTTGACATCAATAGCATTAAATCCAATTTTTTATTAAAAAAGTCTAATTTTTCTAAGATGCTATTTCTTGGTGCTTTTTCAAGAAAACTATCTTTTAAAGATTTGTTCAGGAAATAACATCTGGGTGATTTAAAAAAATAAATTTTTCTAAATTTATATCTTCCATTAGAATCTATGAATTTAATTTGTATTTCTTTGCAAATAAATTCCAAAAAATTAAAATATATTATAAATCTTTTTCTATAATTTTCAATAATTTCATCTTTACAATAATGCGAATAATATATTCTATAAGAAAATTTTTCCCCCATATTTTTATTATAAAATTTTCTACAGAAATTTAAATAATCATCATAATCTGTCAGGTTTAGAGTTTTGTAGATTTGTTCAGATAACTCAAAATATTTATTTTCAAATAATTTTTCATCTTTAAAATACAAATTTTTTAAACTTTCAAATGAAATTCCAGATCTAACAAAATTTTCATCTTTAGTTTCATCTATTGCTAAATCAAAACATTTGGCTATTGCTTTATATAACAATTCATAATTTAAAGCTTCATCAATTTTTTTTTTAAATTCTACTGAAATATAAGCACTATGTTCTTCTAAATAAGTATTCAATAAATTAAGTAACTCATATGTAATAATAAATGAAAGATTTTCATTATTTATATTCATAATATCTATCCAGTATAAATCAAAAATATTCTCAAAACAATAATTTATTATCAATATCTTATTATTGTTCTTATAAGAAATATCAATTTCGAGGCATTCTTTTAGTATGCGAATTAAATATAAAAAATGAATAATTAAATGATTTGTGGGTATATTTATATGTATATAGTTTTCTTTTTGATTTTTTTTTAACAAGCTTAAAATATTTTTTAATTGTAGAAAGCAATGGTAATAAAAATTATTTTTATTGAATTTATTAATATTAATTTGATTTTGGGGTTTCTCTTCTTCATCATCAGCTTTATCATATTTATATTTTCTTAACCCAAATTCTTCAAAAAAATAAATATCTAATTTATTTTTTTCTGAATATTCATTTATTAATATAAAAAAATCCATGAGTATAAAATAAGCTTGACTTATGGAAAAAAATATTTTTTCATCAATAAAGTTAAAAACTTTAATTAAATAATAATTGAGCTTTATTACTATTATTAATAAAAGTTTTATATTTTCAGGATTTGTTCCATTTAATAATTTATCTTGAAAATCAAGGGAATTATGATAAATTAAATTATTCAAAAAATTAACTTGTTTGAGAAAATTTTCATCTAAATTTTCCATCAAAATCATTTCGGAGGAAAATGATTCATCAAATTTTTCTAAATTTTTTAAAGATTTAAAAATTAGCGAGAATAATATTGAGATCAAAATAGTACAATCCTTTTTAAAATAATGATAAAAATTTATCCAAAATTCTAGTGTAGTTTCCTCATATTTTTCAAAACGAATAAATTTTTCATCTTTTCCAAAAAAATTTAATAAATGCTTAGAATTAGTACTATATTTTCTATTAATATTATAATAGAATTTCGAAAAAATTGAATAATTGGAAGATTCAAACTTTGATTCATGAATTATTTCATATTTTTTATAATGATTAATAAAATCTAATATATTTTTTACATTATCATTATTCCTTGTTTTGGATTTAGAAGGTAATTTATATTCTTCTAATTCTTTATCCTCATCGAAACTAAAATCCAATATGGATTCTTTCAATTTTTTTTCCTTATTTTTTAAAGAATTCGAATTTTGTTCTTCCTCATTTTTTTGATGAATAGCTTTAGACGGATCAAAATTACATTCTTCCAAAAAAAAATAAAATTTTTTGAAAATTTGATAAAAATAAACGTGTAATTCCTGAGATTTATTATCAATAATTGGAAAATGTAATTTCACAAAATCTACTATTTTAATTTTTATTGAATATATTAGATACTTTGATTCAATTTTATAATTGATAAAATCTAAATCTCCCAAATAATCATTCAGAGAATCAGATTTTACAAGTATATTTAATTCATCATAAGTAATATTTACTTCATCAACAACATCTATTTTATCAAAATTAAATCTTTTTAATGTTAAAAAATTGACCATGAATTTCTGTATGATCAATTGTAATCTGTTAATTTTATTTTTGAGATAGGGAAACTTTGTAATGATATTTTGAATATTATTGAAAAATTGAACAAAAAAATTATAGTTTTTATGTAAAATATTATAATATTGATTATATTCCCATTTATCAGCAGTCTTTAAATTTCCCATAATATTTATTATCAATATTTTAATGTTTTCTATACCAATTGATTTATAAATATCCTTATCATTGGATTCTAATTGTAAGTATAAAATATTTTCATTAAAATCATTATTTTCATTACTGAATACTTCTTTTTTTGAAATGATATTTTCATTTAAATAATCATTTATTGGATTTTCATTGATAACAATAAAATCATCCAATTTTATTTTATTTTCCAAACCATCTTCTTTATTATCAAAAATTTTAAAAGAGTTCAAATAATTTTCAAACTGAAAACATTCTTTAAATACAAATTTATTTATCTTATTAATAAAACTATGTATGGCTATTTTATTATTTTCAAAAGGAGAATAGAATTTAAAATTATCTAAATTTTTTGTTTTGAAATAAATTTTCAAATAATAATATAAAAATGTATTATTTATCTGTTCTTCTTCTCTAATTGAGCATGACGAATTCAAAAATTGGTAATATTGTTTTTCAAATTTCTTATTATGGAATTTAAATTCATTTTCGTTTTTTAAAATGTATTTATAAGCTAAATAGAGGAAATTCCATGTAAAATCTTTAATTTTTATTTGTCCTTGATTGATATTCTTTGAATCTTTTAGTAATGAAAAATTATTGGTAAAATAATCTAGTAAATTTAAATCAAATAAAACAAATTTGAAATTCTTTAAATTGCTCAAAAATAAAAATAATAGTAAATTCCATTTTTTAAGTATATTGACAAATTCGGATCTTTCATAAAAACAAATAATATGTAAAAATAAATATTTTATCTCTTCTTTATGTTTCGTAAAATCAATATTGTCCAATTCGAGACATTCATTAATATTATTTATTTTAATTTTCAAATTACAAAAGTCATTTTTTTTAAATTTCTTTTTTAAAGAAAAGAAAAAATGTTCAATTATTACATCATAATTTTCTGATTGATTTTGATCAGTAAAAGTCAAAAAGGGTATAAATTTAGATAAAATTCTACTTAAAAATAAATCCACTTTATTTTCCTTAAAAACAATAAAATCGTCTATTTCATTTCGGTAAATAAATGAGCATTCATAAAATTCGTTTACAGATTTGAAATTTATTGGAATTTCGTTTTCTTGAGAAAATATTTTTTGTAAATCACATATTTTATTTTTATCTCCTAATTTTTCAAGATAGTTAATATTGAATAAATTAAAACATCTATACTCTTTGTGAATTAAATAATTATTATCTTTTTCTTCATTTTTAATAAAATTTCTGTGATAATTAAATTCATATTTAAAAGTTGGAAAAATGAAACGAATAAACTTATATCCATTCATGTATAAGCTATTATCGATAATAAAATTTTTAGATTCAAATAAGCTATTTCCATAATTAGATTTATAAGTAATAGATGTTTTTTCATTTATTTCATTGTTTCTTTTTATTAATTGAGTAATTCTATTATCATTGTAATTAAATTGGTTAATATAAAAAATATTATCAATAATTCTACTATATTTTTTGTAAAAATCATAATTAAAATTTTCATCAACTAATGTTGAAAATTCATAAAGTTCTTTTTTTGAAAAGCAATAACAATATGAAAAATTTATCAATAAGTACAAATAAAAAGGGAAATTCTCATTATTTGTAGTATAAATCATGAAATTATTTAAATTTTTTACTCTATATAATGAGAAGAATATTTCTTCGATTGAAAAAATATCATTATATTTTTCCGATGAGGAAGTTATTGATACATTAGTTTTTAAACTTTGGGGATTGGGGATTGGGG
>Ga0194116_10006088_pt1 | contig 12989 bp, 9 predicted proteins | sample TA2MahsurfametaG_4_FD_148617 | JGI IMG/M metagenome (GOLD analysis project Ga0194116, IMG submission 148617) | Freshwater microbial communities from Lake Tanganyika, Tanzania - TA2015008 Mahale S9 surface | ecosystem: Environmental > Aquatic > Freshwater > Lake | place: Tanzania: Lake Tanganyika... | reverse complement strand
TTAACAATCAGATGACTTTAAAAAAAAATGATTTTAACATAATAAAATATTTTTATTGATATATGTATTAATTTGATTAATTAAAAAGATAAAGGAAAATTTCAAAATCTTAGATAACACATAAAAATAAAAATAATTGGGCGAAAATAAAAGCAAAATTTTTATAATATTATTCGAGAAAAATAAAGTAAGATATTCAAAAATTTCATAATTATTTGAAAACTAATTATTGATAATTAGGATCAATATTGTAAAATACAGTGGTATATAAATTTAAATTATTATTCTTGGCATTTAGATAATTTTCCATTGCTTCATAATAATTTAAATTCAAAGTCATTCCTTGAACAAAACAACATTCCCATTCATATTTTGGAAGATTACTGTTATCAATTCCTCTAACACATTGATTCAAAGTTTCATCAGGTATAAATCTCATATTAATTCTCGACATTAACCTTTTAACATCAATTTCATTCATTGTCTGTAAATCAACTTTTCTCGTATAATATTTTACCATATCATCGATCCTTAAAATTAGAAAAGCATTTATCAAATCAATATTAACATTAATATCAAAAGAGTTAAATCGAACACTTCTTTCTCTAAATAGATAACTTATTACAGGATAATCTGCATAAACATTGAAGATATCATATAATCTTCCTGCAGTAAGTTTTCCTTTTGAATAAATATCTTCTTTTGTATAAATAAAAGCAATCTCATAGAAAATTGCGAAATCCTTAAATGTTATATATCCAACAAAATTAATATCAAGAGCATCAAAAATTCTATTAGAAGTGGTATTTAAACTATAAGTAAGATTTACACTATTAAATCCACTTGCTAATCCTTGAGAATAAGGATTATTTGTGTATTTATTATTGAATACTTCAATTTCATCTGGATATACATTTTTACTTTTTTGAATCTTACTAGTAAATTTATTTAGGGATTTATAATTTTTTCCATAGCTATTTAATTTTTCATTAGCATTAGATATTTCATTTCTATTAGTATTCTTTTCAGCATTATTTTTAAATCTTAAATTATATTTTTCTTTTATATTATTTTTATTTTCTAAATCAGTTTTAACTTCAGTTTCAAGGAATTTATATAAATAATTAGCTTCACCGTTGAATAAACTAATATTGTAATATTGATACATCTGATAACTATCCATTGTCAAATTATATTGAGGAGTAAAGCTTAATTCAGCTAGTATCTTTTTTGGAAAAACTGGATTGTTGAATACTTCAATCATTTCATTTCGATTTAGATAATAAGGTCTTGAGGGATTTCTTACATTAAAAAGTTGCAAACAAATATCATAAAAAATAAATGATTGCATATCTATTCCTTGATTAGGTTTGTCATGTTCTCTAACTAATTCGAAAAATTGATCAATAATAAATTGATTATATCTAATTGGGAGTAAGTTTCCATCAAGTGCTAAATTAAATTCGTTTCTAGTTATATCTTCATCTTCTTTTTGATTAATTGTACCGTAAAGACGCATACTATTTGATATTTCTACAAAAGTAAGAAAATCAATGTTTCTTTGACTAGGATTATTTGCGAGTTGTAGGCTCATAAAGAAAATTTGACGTAAAAGTGTTCTTGAAGCTGTTTTATGTCCTGATACAATATCCATTGCACATTCAAAATCCACTTCTTCCATAAATGGAGCGTAAATAGAACATTGCCTCCAAGAAAAAGAAAAAAGCCTTATTTTAATATATCCAGCGAAATTAATATAATTCAAATTTCTATCATCAATAAGGTTAAATAGAGTAATATAAAACAGATCTTCGTTTAAAGTGAGATCATTATTATTTGAAAATTGCACTGGTGTTGGAATTATTTGAATTAAATAACTATCAGACTTTAAACAAGATGTAAATTCAGTTATGTTTAATACATTATCTTTGTCAATATCGCAGGCACTAAACGTTTTCATAAAAAGAGCTATAAAATCGCGCAATCCGTTTTTAGTTATATATTTTTGGTTTTTATAAAGCATTATATAAAACATATCTTCTAGTTGTCTGTCAAGAATTTTGTAATCATATAATCTATTTTCTTTTCTAAATGTATAAGAATCCTTCTTGATAAAAGTAGTATTTATGGCTCTATATAAGCTATTTAATGTTGTATCTAGTACTCTTCTTCCTCCTCTAATATTTGGATTTTTTAAATTTCGTGGATTAAAAGGATTAAATGGATTTTTTTTGTCAATTGGATTTATTGGATCAGTCAAATTAAGAGGATCAGTAAGATTATTTAGATCTAGAGGGTTAATTGGATCCGTAAGATTATTTGGATCAGTAATATTATTTGAAATTTCTGGATCAGTCATATTTGTTGGATTTGTTGAATTGTTTGGATTTGTTGAATTGTTTGGATTTGTTGAATTGCTTGGATTTGTTGAATTGCTTGGATTTGTTGAATTATTTGGATTTGTTGAATTATTTGGATTTGTTGAATTGTTTGGATCAGTTGAATTTCCATCTCTTAAGAATCTTTTAAAGTTATAATTCCTCATTCCATATAGGTTTTGAATCTCGTTTTCTGATTCAAATCTTCTTTCAGAATCAATTTCATCCCTATTAAAATAATTATTTTTATAATGATTTTCAAATTCTCTTCTATGATTGTTTTTATTACTCATATCATTATGATATCTTCCTTCAATATTATTTTTATAATGGACGTTGCTATGGTATCCTTCTCTATTTTTATGATTTTGGTAACTTATTCTATTACTTGAATATAAATCATCTAAGTTTTCATTTTGATCACTTTCCTGATTTTCTTGTTTTTCATTGTTTTCTTCGACAAATTTCTTTTTAGGACTAAATGTTTGATCATCATTCATTTGATCGTTTGTATTTTCTGAATCTTCCTCTAAGGTCTCAGCTCTTTCATATAATGTTTTATCTTGACTCATATCAGAACCCATTTCGAAATTTGCATTAGAAGAATAGGTTATTTTATTTTTTCTATAATTATTATTAATAAAGTTTTTATCATATTTATTATTTTTTAATCCGTATTCAAATTCTGTATCACCTGATGTACTATATTTATTGCTTCTGAAATTATTTCTATTAAAATTATTATGAAGGCCTAAATTGAAATTAGAATTGGCTGAATAAGATAATTTATTTTTCCTATAATTATTATTTAGATGATTGTTATATGCAGCATTTCGATGATGATTTCTATTTCCATAAAAATTGTTATAATTATTATTTAAGAAATTTGAATTTTCGTTTTTTGTTGAAATTTTTTCACTATTCGAATTCTTCAAAGTCGTAACTTGAACTTTTTTAAAGCATGCGATCCTGAAAATAAAAATACAGAAAATAAGCATAAATTGCACAATTTTATTAAACTTCATTAAAGCAAAAAAATTATTTAAATCACAAATATTTGAAAATATTTTTATTTTTATAAATCCAGAATATTTAGATTCCCATTTAATATTTAATACAAATTTTCTAAGAAATATTTGAATAAATTTTCTTTAATAAATAGTCTTTAATTTATTATATATAATATTATTATTGTGTATAAATAATTGATTTTCAAATTTAAAGTATATTTTATTCTTATTTCTTAAAAAGATGTTTTTACTTTTAATAATTTTGAATTTTTAAATTATAAATTATAAAAAATAATATTTACTAGAATAAGTAATTAATTTTGATTTAAGAAAAAGTTCTATTTTTTTAATTTTTTGCTTTTACTAAACATAATTTTTCGTTATCATCTTCCATATTTTTATGTTTTTTCTCTTCATCAAAGTTGTTATAATCATAATTTAATTCTTTTTCTTTCTCAAAAAGTTGTTGATTTTGTTCTGTGTTATCTTTTTCTTTTGGCTCGAAATAAGAATCGGAAATTATTAATAAAAACGGCAAAGGCAATAAAGTCAAAATATTTGAAATAGAAATTAATGTGTGCAAATTAGTATAATCTTGAGAAGTTATATTTAGATAACTTGTGAGAAATGATCCAAATAATCCAGATAAAATTCCTCCAAAATTCAAAGCAGACATGAAAAGAGCATAAACTGTTCCTTCAAGATTTTTGGGACATAATAAACAAGCTAATGCAAGCATTGGCATCATTACTAATTCTCCTATCATAGAAAGAAAACTGCTACTAAATAATACAAACCAAAAATCAGAAATTCCTAACTGCAGATTAACTCTTTGAACTAACAAATATGCCATAAAAGATACAATAAAAGATATAATTGTCCCATATGTTATCATTATTTTAAAATTACAATCTTTAAAATAAGTTTTATAAAGCCAAATAGCTAATAAAGTTGCTGCAGTTGAGCAAAAAGAAATTTTTCCTAATGAAGAAGCAGAAAATTTCAAAACATTAGTTAAGAAATAAAAATATGGATCTCCATAAGAAGGAGTAGCCATAAGCATTATAATAAAAAGTGTAGGAATTAAAACATATTTTTGACAAATAAATTGAGTAAATTCTCTTAATAAATATATAGGGGAAGGCTTTGGTTTCGGATGGAATATACTATGGAAACTATCATCATTATTCTCATTTTCAATTCCTTTTTGTTCTTTTTCAACATCATTTTTCTGAGAATTTTTTTCATTTTGAAGTTTTTGAACATTTAATATTTCTACTTGTTCTTTATTATTTTGAGGAAAATTTTCTTCAATCAAAGGAACATTTAAATTATTGCTTGTACTTGCTGTTTTTAAACCTTCTTTTTCATCTTCTATTCCAAAATTGATTTTATTATTATTTTTTTTTTCAAAAGTATCATAATTAGTTTGTTTGTTTTTTAATATAATAATCTTTTCTTCAGCATTTTTGCCTAATTTTTCAGCTTTATTATAATCATTTTTTAATTCAACATAAACATTATCATTATGATTTAAACACTCATTCTCATCATCAAAATTTTTTTCTTCTTCTTTCACTTTAATTTCTATAAGGATATATCCAGCAGTTACAATTAACCAAGGTAATATTGAAGCAATTAAAAAAACTGATCTTATTGACATGATTTCTACGAAAAGTCCTTTTAAATAAGATGAAATGAGAGCTCCAAAATATTTGCAAAAGAAAAACATACTTACATAATCCTTTGCGGAAGAACTTGCATTTACTTTTTCCAATTGGCTTAATTCTACTACGATTGCTTCTCCTAATACAGTACTAAAGCTTATGCAAATATTTATAGTAAGCAGACATAAAATTGCACCAAACAAAGAATTTACATATAGGCTCATAGAAAGCCAAGATAAAATACAAAAAATTCCGCAAAGCATTATATATATTTTTCTTCTGTAACCACAAATAGGAAATAAATCTGTAATCATTCCGAATAAAGGCTTTATTGTCCAAGGTATTAAAATTAAAGAGTATATTTGGGAAAGTCTTGCAGGTTCAATATGTAGATCATCTTTAAAATAAAATTGAACTGCTAATTCAGAAATTGAGCCCAATCCTTGGTTGAATGATATTATTAAATATGCTAATCTGTTACTATATTTCATATTTTCTAAGAATTTTACTTTTTCTACCTTATTCAATTTCTCCATTTAAAATTTTTTTATACAATATTCCTTATAGTTATTTTTATAATTATAATTATATAGTGAAGATGAATAGATATAATTTATAATATTTAAAATATTATTAAAATTTAATCACTTTACAGAGGCTTTTTATACCATAATTTTTCTTCAAATATTGTTAATTTGATAGAAAGATAATTTATCTCATTTTTATTTCTCTATATGAATGAAAGGTTATATGAAATTAACATCATTTTAAAATTTGAATAAAATTTCAAAATTAAATTAATAACAATTATAATAAAGAATATTAAATATAAAATTGTAAATTATTTTCTTAATTTTCTAATCATCATATTTCTCAGTAATAATATTCAACACAAGAGATGTCCATCCATTAAACGGCTTAGCTTTCAATCCTTTTCCATCAACATCCGAATATTGTTCATAAAACATTTTATTTATTTTCCAATTGTTGAATATTGTTTTGATTACTCTATATCTCAAAACTTGATAAACAGCAATTGCTTCTTCATCATCAGAATAAAAATTTTTTAGTCCTCTTAATGTTAAATAATTCAAATTAATCCATATATTTCCTCTCCAGTAATCTTCACCAGTATGATATAGCAAATCAGATTTTGAAAGTGATCTTATACCATGTTGAGAATTAAGTACGTTTTCATCAGTTAAAATTTTTAAAATGTTTCTAAATACTCTATCCTCTTTTTTTAAATACCCAAACATTATAGGGAAGAGATTTACATATCCAATATGAGGGTTAAAAATATTTTCCTTCTCTAAATTTCTTTCTTCCAATTTTAGAGCTTTTTTGCATTTTTCACATTTACAATGAGCTGCAGAATTACCACACCAACCGAATTCTGAACAGCAAGGCATATCTGAATATGGATTACATTCAGATGGTAGTCCCAAAGCATTTGGATTTTCAACACCACATTTTCCATCTCCTCGCCAAAAATAAGGAGGAACAGGTTCAGGAAATTTTTCAGATTTTATAAGCTTGTATTGAGAACCTAAATAATCTGACAATATTTCTTTTTTTTCATCATAGAATGTTTTTTGTAAATTATCAGTCATTCTTTCAATTCTTTTCTGGAAATGTTGCATAAGCTCATAATCAAATATTTCTGATAAATTTCTCAAAGTTTTAATTAATTCAATGACCCAAGTATTCAAATCTAAATGCTTCTCATATATATTAGGATTCATTCCTCTTGGGAAATCATCAAGTCCAGATGCTAAATTATGCTCATTTGTTCTTCCAAACCATTGATAAGATTTTTTATCAGAAGATTTTTGATAAATTTCAAACCATTCATACCAAGAAGATAATTTATCATGGCATTTTTTCAAAAAAGCACCCATTGTTTTTAGATTTTTTGTTTCGAAATTATACTTGTAATAATTCATAACATTATTGATTGCAAATATTAAAGTTGGTGGATTTGCTATTAGCTTATCTTGTATCAAAAATTTCGAAGGAACTTTAGATTCAGCTTCCATTCCTCTTATTTGTTCTCTTGCCATCCATCCTGTTGCACTCATAGTAGAAAGCCAATGATTTATAATATCAATAGATATATTTATATCCCATTGTGAAATAATGATATTGTGAAATCCTTCATCCCATAAAAATCCTCTTGGGAAAAAAGAACGTGAAGGAGTTCCTGTAAATAACTCTTTTTGTTCTACTGCATATCTAAAACCTTTGTGATATTGTCCTGGCTGCAAATTTCCTTCCAAATTTATTTTAATTGCTCCCCAAAAATGAGAGATTCCACCAAGAACATTACTGAGAGCTTGTTGGCTCATTTTTATTAAATTTAATTTTTCATTTGAATCGATTTTTGATTCTCTTTCATTATATATTAATTTTTGAATAAATGGATCTTCAAAATTTATTTTAAAAATCTGCTCAAATTTTTGTAAAAATTCATTCTTCTTTATAATAATATTTTCATTTATTTTTTCAGTAATTTCTTTTATTGTTTTTTTATTCTCTTCAGAAAATCCTTTTACATTATACCTTGCAATTATTCTGAAAGGTTTCTTGAAAATATATTGCAAAACAGCAATATTTGGTTGTTTGATATTTTTAGTATTAAATTTTCCATATTGCCAATCAGGGTTTCGAGTATATTTGATTTCTTCTTCTCCATTAGCAAATTTGATTTTTTTCTCTACTATTTCATTAATAACTATCTCAGAATTTTTTAAATCTTCTGTGACAAATTTTTTAATTCTCCATGTTTCATTATAAATTTTCCTATATTTTTGCACTGAGCTATCTATAACTTCTCCTTCATCTAAAATGAATTTCATAAAGAACTCTTTTTTTCCTTTTTCTTCTCCTTCTATTTCTTTTATATTCCCATCAGAATTAATAGTAAAAAAAGCTTTGTCTTCAAGCAAATGATTCTCAAAGGCAGTATATAAAAGCAAAGAAACACTTCCAATAAAAGAGTTTTTAGAATTATCTAAATAATCTCCTTCAATTATTACATCCCAAGAATGATTGGTAAAATTATATTCGTTTTTAATGAATTTTGTGGTTAATTTCAAATTTAATGAACTATCCTCAATTACCTGATCACCAAAATCTAATCCATTATGAGCTTCCCAACGATAATTTAAATTATCTTCCATCTTACAATCATGTTTTAATCTAGATGAAAAATCTTTATTTTTTTCATAGTTTTCCTCATCTGCTCCATACCACATAAGCCCAAAGACTTGAGAAGTATTTCTACGATTTTTCATTGCAAAATAAAGATTAGATTTATAGGTTCCCCAAAGATACTTAGAACGATGTTGAGCATCAAGAATAATACCATAATCCTGTAAATCAAATTGACAACTTGCTAAGGAAATTAATTGGAAAAGTAAAGTTGAGAAAAAAATAATTAAAAAATTGTTTCTGCCAATATTTAAAGTAGTTTTTAGGAAAAAATTTGTTTCTTTTTTGTCAGTCATTTTTTCTAATGATTTATTTTGTTCAAATTAGAAACTAATATGAACATTTTAATTTAATTAAAAATATTGTCAGTGAATTTATTAATTTAAAATTCTGTAATCAAGAATATTTGAAAATTTATGTTTTAAAATAATGATTTTGTCATATAGTGAAATAAAAAAAATTAAAAAATATTTTAAAAAACTATATTTTCAAATCTAAAAATAAAATAAATGTTTCAAATTTTCAATTAATATATAAAATCTTATTAGACTCTTTTGTCCTTTTAAATTTATTGTTTATTAATAATCAAAATATTATAATATAAATTAAAAGATGAGCATGAATAATTTCATTGTGAATTCAATTTCTTACAATCAAGATAATGTTATTAACTAAAAATTTAATTTTAGTCTTTATTTTGTGTTGCATGCAATCTTGGCTATAGACTTTATGAAACTTCTAATTTTGAAATGTTAAATGATGTTGATGATTATACTTTACTTTTGGTATACTTTTAAAAATTACTAATAATTATTTATTATAATAAAAAATTTCTTTAATAAATTCTACGAAGGGAAATTTAAAAAAAGCTGTACCTTTTTATTTATCACAATTAGTTGCTTTCAATGGCCATTCTAATAATGAGGCTTTCCCAGATACTCAGTTAATTTTATGGGATGATTACAGAAAAAAAAAACTTGGATTAATAATATTAAAAGAGCAAATTATAGATTTTAGGATATCTCAAACTTTAATATATATTATGCTTCCTTTTAAAATCTTAATTTTTGAATTACTTACTTTGCAATATTTAGGAATTTTAGAAGAAGTAGATTTTAATATGAATAAAATATCTTTTTCTTTAGAATCAACTCCGAATTTGATTGCTTATGGATCTTGCAGAAATAAATCAATTATAAAAATATGCAAATGTAAAATTTGAAATTATTTTTATATAATTCCATAATTAGATTATTACTTCCATCCCCATTCAAATGTTAATGATCCGAAAGATTTAGTGAAATCTAAGTCTCAAATTGTTATTATAACTAATTTCATAGATATTCAATATATTCAAATTTCCAAAAATGTATACTTACAAAAACTAAATTTTTAAGCATTATAAAATTTATTTTTATAATTAATTGATTTAGGGTGATTTTATTTGCGTTGCTTCTAAATATGGAAATAAAATTCATATTTATTCTCTTACTGATTATAAACTAAAACATTGTATTATTCTTGGTGAAACAGAAATAAAACTAAACTCTTGTATTTTTGATAAGAAAGGAAAATATATTTCCTTTATAGCAAATAGCTCAGAGGTTTTTATGTTAAATATCTCCAGAGATGATAATTATTTATGTCAATGTGAAGATTTTGATGATAAAAATATTCATTTGGTTGCCAGTCAAAATTCAATTTTTTCTAGTTTTTTCTCCAAAATAAAAGTAAATTATTTAATTTTAATTAACTTTAATAATAATCAAAAGCATGCATTTGATGAGGACTTTCAAGTATGGGCAAGATATAAATTAAAAAAACCGATTGAGACAGATAAAAAAGTGATATTTAATTATATGTGTTTGAAAGCTTCAAAAAAATTAGTAATTTTTTTGTTTAATTTTTTATACTCTAATCGAATCATCAGGAAATATACAAATTCTAGAAATATTTAAAAGCGAAGACAAACAATCTGCCACTATTTCGTTAGATAAAACTTTAAATTGGAAGATGCAAGATCATGTTAAATAAATTGAATGATTTACAAACGAATATGCGCATTTTCAAAGAAATAAATAAAAGAAACTTGTTTCAAATCAATGAATTAAATTAGATTTCTAAAATTTTTTAATTTGGAATTTATTGTTTATATGAAAATTCTAATATTTATTATGATTAAGAATTCAAAATTTAAACAAAGCTTTGAATACGAAAAAATTATAAAAACTGTTTTAACTTTTTATTTAAAAGAGATATTCTCTGTAAATTTTTTAAATTATATGATTTATAAAAATTATCAAATTACATAAATAAATAAATAATAAGTTATATAGAATCCAAGTGAAGTTAAAAACCATAAAATATGTTTTAATAATAATCCAGTAGCTTGAAGTTCAGAATAATAATCTACAAATGTTTGATCATATATCATAAATCTAAATTTACCATCATCTTCATATTTTGTAATTTTATTTTTTTGAGATTCATTAAAATTGAAAACTCTTAACTCTGACTCTGAAATTTGAAAATGTTTATTTATAACATTTAAAAGTCTACATAATTCGGGTAAAAAAATCATCTTCATAAATGGATTCCTAACTCTTAAAACATTTTTTTTGTAGATTAATCTGGCATTGATATATATACAAATGTTCAATAATGCAAGAATAAATATCATCAAAAAATATATTGAGAAAACAAAAAATATCAAATTAGAATATTGATCTCTTTTTAAAATAAACTTATTAAGGATTGAAACAGGAAATGGAATTACGAAAAAAATAAGAATAAAGCTGAAAATTCCGTTTTGCATAATATAGCCATAATAATAAACTTTATCTAGCGGAACTTTTTTGAGAACAATATTATCAATAATATTATAATCTTTATTATATTGATCAATAACAAAATTATATTTATCAATAGGATTAATTAAAATTATTCTGTTAATATTGAAATCATTATTATTGTTAAATCTTTTGGATGCTTCAATAAGTTTTTTATATTCCATTGTGTATTATTTCCTTATATTATTAAATTTAAATTTCTTTCGATATAATCAGATTTTATAGATAAAAAATTATTGTTTTTTATATCAAAATAAAGCGATTGAATTTTGTGAAAAAATTCTATTTGATTAGATTAAGTAATAAAATAAAATCTATTAAAATATTTTATCTGTGTTGATTTTTTAGTTTTTGAGAAGTTTTTTTCAATCTTATTTATTTCAATTATTTCTCTAGTCTTTTTAATATTATTAAAAGAAAATTTAATTTTTCCATAAAATCAATATATTCATATTAATTAAAAATTATCATTTCAGAAAAAGATAAAAGATGTCTGCAATTACTCAAAAGATTCTAGAAATAGAGCAAGAAATGGCTAGAACTCAAAGGAATAAAGCTACTGAAGGCCATTTGGGTTTATTAAAAGCTAAGCTAGCAAAATTAAGAAGAGAACAAGTTGATGCTGTTATGGCCAAAGGAGGAGGAGCTGGTGAAGGTTTTGATGTCATGAAATCAGGAGATGCTCGTGTTGGTTTAATTGGATTTCCTTCAGTTGGTAAAAGTACATTGTTGAACATTTTAACAGATACATTTTCTGAAGTTAATGAAAGAGAATTTACTACACTAACTTGTATTCCAGGTGTTATTCAATACAAAGGTTCAAAAATTCAATTATTAGATTTACCTGGAATTATTGAAGGAGCAAAAGACGGAAAAGGAAAAGGTAGACAAGTTATTGGAGTAGCTCGTACTTGTGGACTTATTATAATTGTTTTAGATGCTGTTAAACCTTTATCTCATAAGAGAATCATTGAAAATGAATTAGAAGGAGTCGGTATTAAATTAAATAGAAAAAAACCAGATATTATCATAAAACCAAATTCAAGAGGAGGTCTTTTTATTAATAGAGGTTTAACTTCAGATATTAAAATGTCAGATGAAACTATTACATCGATTCTAAAAGAATACAAAGTTAACAACGCTGAGGTTATTTTAAATGGAAAGTGTAATTTAGATGATTTAATAGATGCTATAGAAGGAAATAGAGTATATATCCCTGCTTTATATGTAATTAATAAAATTGATCAAATAACAATTGAAGAGTTAGATTTATTAGATCAGATCCCAAATTATGTTTTGGTTTCTGCTCATAAGAGATGGAATATTGATGAAGTTCTAGATAGAATATGGGAGAAATTAGATTTGATGAGAATATACACTAAACCTAAAGGACAAGTGCCTGACTATGAAGCTCCAGTAATATTACCTAGAAAAAGAAATAAAGTTGAAGATTTCTGTCAAAAAATTCATAAAGCTTTTATTAAGGACTTTAAGTATGCAATTGTTTGGGGATCAAGTGTTAAGCATCAGCCAATGAAAGTAGGAAAAGAACATGCTTTACAAGATGAAGATGTTATTCAAATTGTTAAAAAAATATAATATTTTTATTTATTGCAGAAATCTCATAATTTAAAATTTTAAAAGAAACTCGAAATTAAATAAATCTAAAATATCTTCTTTTACAATTTCAACAGCAGAAAAATTATTTAAAAAAAGCTAATAAGAAAAATAGATTTTTTTATTTATTTTTAAAACAGTTAAAAAAATTTAAAAAATAATATTCAAATTTAATCATTATTAACATCAAAGTATTTAAAAAAAAACTGGGGATTGGGGATTGGGGATTGGGGATTGGGGATTGGGGATTGGGCC
>Ga0194116_10006086_pt1 | contig 12996 bp, 15 predicted proteins | sample TA2MahsurfametaG_4_FD_148617 | JGI IMG/M metagenome (GOLD analysis project Ga0194116, IMG submission 148617) | Freshwater microbial communities from Lake Tanganyika, Tanzania - TA2015008 Mahale S9 surface | ecosystem: Environmental > Aquatic > Freshwater > Lake | place: Tanzania: Lake... | reverse complement strand
TCCCCAATCCCCAATCCCCAATCCCCAATCCCCAATCCCCAAAAATATTATTCTATTTACTATGAAAAAGTAGATTGAAAATGAATTTAAACATTTTCAAATAATAAATACCATTTATTTAATTAATACCAGATAATTATTTAAAATTTTTATTTATAATATGTCATATTCTGAACATAAGATTATTATTTTAATTAATTCAAATTCTCATTTAAATTTAATTGAAAAAATATGAAATCAAAAAACTATGTAAAAGGTATACACATTGATAATTTCAGAAATTCTACTAATTAAATAAAAAATATTTATAAAATTTTTTATTTTTTAATAAATTATATTGAATGTATCCTACATTTTATTTTTATAATTATTAAACTCTAATAAAAATAGAGCCTATTTACTCAAAACCAATAGACAAGGATGAATTGATAAATATGCTATTGCTCAACAATAAAGAACAATTCAGAAATGTATTAAATTCAAGAAAAAACATAAAAGAAGAAATTATTAACTCTGAAAATTCAAAATTTAATTTGGAGAACATTGCAAAACATACAATCAAAATAATTGAAGGTGATAAAATTGTACCTCCTAAAAGGCAATTTTTATCAGTTAAAAATTTAACATTAGATAATATTAATGAGCAAGAAATGATAGAGGCGAAAAATTTATATAATTTACAAAATAATTTTAAAAAAATTAAGGAAGAAGCTGAAGATATGCTTTTAAACAATATTGAAAAATCCAAGAAAGTAAATAATTTCCAATTAATTCATTTACTAGAAGCTTTGATTTATTTCATATATAAAAAAATTGATTCTATTTTTATAAATTTTTAAATTATTTATTTAGCATCAAGAAAGATTGTTTAATGAGTTCTACGATAATACAAAATTAAGTCTTAATAAAATTGAAGAAACTCAAAAAAATTCAGAAGATTTAATAAATTTTATGAAAAATAAATTAGAGGAAGAATTTAATAAAGATATGATTCAATATGGATTAGAAAAAATGCATTTACATGAAAAATATTTGGATAATTTAAAAAATAGGTAAACTATATATTTGCTTTTTAGAAGAATAATTAAAAAAATTCAAACATTTATTGAAACTAAATTTTTGCCTGCCAAACAAACAAATAAATAAAGAGTATCTAATCATTAATTTTTATTAAGTCTTTATAAATATAATATGGCTTTTCAATTTGTAGCATTTAAGTAATTATATAAAGGTTTTATAATATTTAAGTGTGTCAAATTTAACTATGCGAAATAATCATTTATTTAATCAAGACTTTGGAATGAATATGGATAGATTCAAATTATTAGAAGAGAGTAATAAAAGAGTATTTTCTGAAACCAATAAGATTCTTTCAAAATATAATTTGGAAATACCAGAGGAAGAAAATAAAGAAGAAAATAAGTAAGCTATTAATAAATTTGAAATTTCTTCAATTTTGAAAGTAAATATTTTATAGTATTTTAAATGAGAAAGAATCAAACTCACATAAATTGAAAGAAAATATTATTGATGATAAAGAGGTCGATTCTCTTTATAAAAGGTTTGAAAACAATAAAAATTTTCCCACTGAGATAAATAAAAACAAAAATTTAAATAAAATGAGAAGTAATTCAAAGTTTACTTTTTCTTCACCACCTGATGTGTTATTTAAAAAACCTAAAAAGATTATAAGGTCTACAATAAATTTTCGAAAAATTAAAAATAAAATTTAGAAAAACTAAATAATTATTAATTTCTCTTAAATCTATTGCAAATATGAATTTAATTTTTTATTATTAAATAAAAGTCTCTATCTTCTATCTGTAAAGCTCCTTATTATAATAATTTATCTTATTGCCAATTTTCCAAATAACTAATTATTATTTTTTGAAAACTGAAATAATAGACTATTCAAACATAACTAACAAATTTAATTACTTATTTTATCATTAAAAAACTTAATATCAATTCTAATTTTTCTAAAAAATTTAAGGAATTAGCAAGAAACATAAATCTTGAAAATTTGTATCTGATTAATTCTTAATTTTGAATTATTAATCCTGTTCCATCATTATCTAGAAAATGAAAAATTTCACAAATTTTTTATAAAAAAGAAAGAAAAAACTATCAGATTGATAAATTAAACATATTACTGATGTTAATAATTTATTATTTATATTAAAATCAAATTCATAAATATCAGATTCCTTCCGAAATAATTAAGAATATATCATAAATAAAAATAAAATGATAATAAAATATTTTAAAAGAAATAAAATAATTAAATTTTTTTAAATTCACAAAGAGAATTCCTCTTAATAGCAAATATATAATCACTTAAATAAATAATATTAATTGAAATGTCGGAAAAAGACACACAAGATTTTAAAGAAATAATTGAGGCTAGAATAATTAAAACTAAGAAGAGAAAAAGATCAGACACTTTTCAAAATACTTCCATTGAATTAAAAGGCTCAAAAAAACTAAAAAATGAATCTGAGAATATCGATCAAAAAACTAATTTGTTCCCTATTTCAACCTATATTAATAATAAAGTAAATTATGAGTTTTTATACAAGCATTTTTTAGAGTTTGATTTCTTTTGTTCATTATTCTATAAGCTTTAAAATTTTCAAATTTAATTTAGTTTTCTATTTTACCAATAAAATGTTTTCATATTAATTTAATATTTTAATGGATTTAATGGAAATTTTATTAATTAATTTCCTCCAACCAAGAAAAAAATAAGAGATAGAGTTTAAAATCATTTTGAATTTTGATTTTTAAATAAGCTCTCAAAGTGATCTATACTAATAAAAAATTTTACTCATATAAATTCATAATATTTTTATCATCAAGTAATTTTTAAATTAAAAATTCAAATTATATAGATTAAAATTAAATAAATTATTAAAATTTAAAAATTATAATAAACTCATTAATAAACAATAATAGAATCATATTTTACAAAAATTAATTAAAAAATGATAAAAATTTTTTAGGAAATTCCAGAAAATTTTGCAAATGAAAAAGAAGAAAATAAAATTATTAAACTATCAGCAAATAAAAAATCAAGCAAAAAAGGATCAATTAAAAAATTAGGAAAAAATAAATTTAATGATCATCGAGAAATAAATCCTTTAAAAATGGAATTTGATAATTATTTGAAAATTAAACCTTTAGAGAATGATTTTGATCCATTCGATTATAAATTTAGTTTAGGAAAGAATAAATTGGGAAATCATGATATTATAGAAAAAGGAATTAACAATTTAATAGAAAATGATCCAAATGAAACTTTGATGGGCTTAATCGAGCTCTCAGACTCACTTTCAATTGCGACTGAAAATATTGGATCAAATCCAAATATTTGTAAATTAATGGTAGAATTGATTAAATTATTTGATAAAGAATGTGTAGTGCCAGAAGTTCTCAGTAATTAAATATAATAATTTTATTAACACAGATAAATTTTGTTTCACATTAATATTTCTAATTATATAATTAAGTTCAATCGCTTATTTGCATTAATTTCTTATTGGATATTAACCCAAGTTTTGCAAGAAACCTTAGAAATGATGGTATAAAAAAGCTTATTTTTCAAACACAGAATATTGATTATATAGATTTGGCAGAAAATGCAATAAAGGTAAGCTAAAATTTTGAATTTTGTATCAATTTTAAAATATCATCCATTTTTTAATATTAATTAATATATTTTATTAAAGCTCATAATTCAAACTTATTAAGATAATATTATAAATTATTTATTAAAAAGGCTTTAGAAAAAATATCTCATGAAATGCCAGAATTTCTTATAGAGAATGATGCATTTAACTCTATTTTATGTTTAATTGAATTTTTCGATCTTAACTTGAGAAAATATGCAATAAAAGTTTGTTTGCGCTTATCAAAACATATTAAAAATTTCATAATTTTTAAGGATTTCATATTACCAGCAATCCCAAATTTGACGAATTTAACTAAATTTTCTGGAAATTCTGAATTAGAAAAATTTATTTTGGATTCTGCTATTGGATGTTTTTATAATATTTTAAAAACCATTAAGATGAATAAATTAGAGAAAAATAATAAAGAAATTTTTCAACAATTGAATCAACAAGGATTAGTCCAAAATCTTTTTGAAGTAGTTTTAAATGTAATCAATCTAAATACAAAAAATAACATTGAAAATAAAGGAAATGAAAATTATTTATCTGATTTTAACAGTACTAATAAGAACTTCACAAAAGCTAATAACAACATAAATATGAATTATTCAGAAACATTAAAAAAAATATTTACAATTTTTGAATTTTTAAGTTTAAAATCCGATGAAATATCCAATTCTTTTTTAGATATTGAATCATATTTTAAAAGTTTGAATTTTAATATGAGCATATTTGAAGTTATAAATGCAATAATAGATTCTGAAATAGGAATAAATAATTACGATGAAGGCGATAAAAATAATTGTCAAAATTTATTAACAAGAGAAAATCATAACATTCAAAATAAAAAAAATAAGATTTATTCAAATGCTTCATTTAATAAAATTTTCAATTATGTTTTTTCCTTTATGATTTCACTTTATCCTCAAGAAAAATGCTTAAAAAAAATAGAAGGAGAAGTTGTCGATACTCAAAATGATAATTATGAAAAAGAAAACAAAAAATTAATACATAATATTTGTAATAATAATGTTGGTTATTTTGACTGTAATTATGAAGAAAACGAGAAAAATCATAATTTTAAAGAAAAATATAATGAAAACAATTTTTATAATTCTTTTGGTAAAAATGAAAATTTAATCAATAATGCTTATAAAAAAATTGAAGCTGAAAAAGAGGAAAATAATAAGTTTAATAATGAAAATAATCAAGTTAAACTAAAAAACTTAAAAATTTTGGTTAATCAAATTATTCCAAAATCTCTAAAGAACTTTATAAATTTTTCATCTTCGAATTCCTGCTTTAAATTATTAAAATTTATCAAAGTGTATATAATTAGCTCTAATAAAGAATTAATAAGGAAAACGTTAAGTCCTATGCTTATCTCAAATATTTTTTCAAGTAAGAAATTTTTATTAAAACTCTTAAAGATATAATTTAATTTATATAAAAATTTTAATTTGAAAATTTGAAAAAAAATTTAATTTTTTAGAATACATTGATTCGAAAGATGCTATGTATATTCTTGAAATTTACGATATGATTGAAATTCTAATGAGTTCAATCCCTGAAAATTTTTTACTTGAATTCATAAGAAATGGGGTTTTGGACAACATGAAAAAACTCGAAAATACTCCAAAAACGGAAATAATTATTGACTCAACATATTTCAAATCAAATGAAGATATAATAAGGGAAAAATATAAAAAATTAACTTTAGATTTTAATAAATTAAAAAATTATCAGGATTTAAAAAAAAATTCTATTAAAACAGAAAATAATGAATTACCTATCAAAGATGAAAGAGAAAAAAATAAAAATAATTCTATAGGAATTGAAAAAAGAAAACAAACATTTGAAAATAAAGGCATAAAACAATTATTTTTTGATAAGTCAAAAAAATTATCTAATTTTGCAGATAGAAATTTCAAAGATAAAATACAATTAATTACACATAAAAATATTTTATCAAATTCAGATAACCCAATAAAAAATAAGTTTAAAAATAATATTTTTGAGGAGAATTCAGATAATTCAAATTCTAAAGAATATTCAGGTAATAAAAGTTATTCGGATGATAACGAAGATGAGGAGATTGATTTTTTTGAAGATGAATATGATGATTATGAAAAAAATTTTGAGGAATTCGAAGGTGAAGAAAACGATGAAAATAATTCAGAAGTAAACCAAAATAAAGAAAATAATCATCAAAAAATTATTTGTTTTGAAAAAGAAATTAATATAGATGATAAAAATGAAAAAAAATTGAGTTTAAACTTAGATATCCTAAAAAATTTTGAAGAAAAAGAACAGTTAATGAATAAAGAAAATAAAGAAGAAAGTATAGATTATATTCAAATTCCAGGAAATATTGGAGAAAAAGATAAATCAGGAATAATACAAGGTGATAAAAAAATTGAAATTGAGGTTAAGAATAAAAAAATTATAGAAAAAGATAATTTTTTATTGGATGATAAAGTAGAAAATAATAAAAAAGATGATATAGAAAGCTATTTGAAAAATCCAAATTTCAAAAACTTATATAAAGAAACATTCAAACACAAACTTTCGATAAATCCCAATAAGTTGAAAATTAATGAGATAAAAATTGAAGATCTTGTGTTTTTGATAGTAACTAACTTTTAATATTTATTTATTGAAATTAAATTTAAATCTTTTTTTTAAACTTTGTAAATCAATATTATATATCTTATCAAATAATTTTATTAGATTCAACAAAGATCTAAAGAAATTTATGAACAATACTCAAATGAAAATTTTCAAAGAAATTTCTTTTTTGATAAAAATATGGAGAATTCTCCCATTCAAATTCTAAAAGAGTTACAAATTATTAGCAATAAATTTACTTTTTCTAAATCCTTTAATAAAGATTTAATAAAAGAATTTTTCTCTATTCTTTTAAATAAAAAGATAACTTTTTATGAAATGGATAAGTCTTCAATAATAACTAATTTTGCCTATTATTTGGATAAAAATTTATCAATAAATATCAAAATAATAAAAGACGATTATATTGCAAATAAATCCTTTGATGAATCTATACTCGAAAAAATAAACATAATATTTGATTGCTTAGATCGTGAAGAACAAAAAATATTTAAATTTTTAGAAATATTACAATTTGGGATTACCAGTATGAACTGTTTTAAAATAAATGTACAAGAGAATAATAACAAAGCAGCATTAAATTCTTTAGCTTTTAAGAATGGTAAAAATTTTTCTAAATTATGTTAAGAGAAAAAAATAAAATTTTAATTATTCTGAAATTCTTTATAAATTTAATCCTTAACATCTTACTATAAAATTAAAATTTAATTTAAAACAATAAAATAATTTATGTGATATATAAATTTAAATAGAAATTTATTTATTAAAATTTAGCTTTCTTAAATGATGAACATTCAAACGTCTTTAAAACAAATATCGCTGATATATTATCTGATTTAGAATTTATTGGGTTTAATATCAGTAATTATAACAAAAAATTCAATGCAGAATTTCAATATAAACCGAATGATGATATTATAAATGAATATTCTCTTGATCCATTTTTACAAGAATTGCATAATTATTATTTAAACATTGAAAATTCAGATAAAGAAAAAAATAATATTTCAAAATCATTTAAATTGGATATCGATATAAATGAGAATTTTAGTTCAATTTGTAAAGCTTTTATGAAAAAAATATATAATCAAAAAGAAATTTTGAGCAATAAAGAAAGTAATTATAGATATAATCGATTTTCCAAATTGTCATCAAATAATAATAATTTATTAAATAAATATGATAAAGAAAAGGATTATGAAAATAAATCAAAATTAAATGAAAACCAGAAAAATGTGACTTTTTATAAAGAAAACGAAATTGAAAGGAAAAAAGATATAGGTAATGAGTATTTTGAATATTTTTTTGATAAAGATGAAAGTAAAGAAAAAAAAACCAATTTAGATAATGAAAAATATATTACTTTTGATGAGTCAGAAAAAGAAATAACAAAAAAATTAGGTCCAAAAGGAAATAAATTAAAAATTTTTGAAGAAAAATTTAATTTTAATAAAAATTCAAAAAAATTATATTCTGAATTATATACAGAAGACGCTATTAAAGATTCCGATAACAATAATTATTTTTTAAATAATCTCCATTCAAATAAATTAAATGATTTGGAAGAATTTTTTTCAAATAAGGATTTTAATTTTGAATTAAACAAGGATATAAATTCAATTTCAAGAAGCTTTTTTAGAAAAGATTCTCAAATTTCCAATGCTACTTCAGAAAAAATCTATTTAAATGTTGGTAATGATGATGGAGAAAGTATACACATTAATAGTAATGAAAACAGTAATAATTTTCTTTTCAAATCTTTAAGTGATAAACTTGAAAAAAATATATATGAATTGAAAAACAATAAAAATAAGATGGATCTAGAAGAAGAAAATTTAGGAAATTCAATTAATAATAATTATGAGAAAAGTCATAGTGAATTACTAGATTTTAAGAAAAATTCAAATAATGAATCTTTATTTGTCAAAAAAACAACAAATGAAAATGAAAAACAATTAGATAATCCTAGAAAAAATGAAATGAATAAAACAATTTCAGATAGAAATATATCAGTTGATGGTAAAATTAATAATTCTTATTTCTTACAATATATAGTTATTATGAAAATATACATTTTTTTTATTTAGTTTTTTTATTTGAAATAATTAAATATTCATAAAACTGAATTTATCTTTTAATTTAGAGAATTTAATTTGTATTTTTAGCTAAAAATGATTTCAGGAAGGAAAATTTTTACAAATTTAATTTCTTCATCGAAATTTCAAATACAAAATCAAATGAAATTAATAAAGAAAATAAATTAAGTTTAGGTAGTGAAAATAATAATAATATGGAAATAGATGAAGATAATTCCCAAGAATCACAAAAAACTAAAATTTATATTGAGGAAAACCAATCCATAAAAAGTCTCTTTAAAAAGCTTAAGCAAAATTATTCGAGCAATGATATTAAAAATCTGCTTACAAACTTAAAAATAAAATTTGAAATTATATTAAATAGTAAAAATATTGATAATTTCAAGAATAATACGAATTTAGACCAAGACTCAACGAGGCTCCTAAGAATAAACTCCTTCTCCGAATCTTTTAAAAATTCAGAAAGGAAAATTACGGATATCAACCTTTTCGATAATATTAATGAAATAATTAATACTTGTAATAATTTGGAAAAAAATGAATTGACTATTCCATCAGATATAATTTTTAAGAAATTTTATTTAGAAAAGATATTAAGAAATCCAGCTCTTTATTGTGTTGAGAAAGCCACAGAATATTTCTATTTAATATCTATTTTTTATCTAGCTTTGATGGAATTTAATAATTTATTTAAAATTTCAAATAACAAAATTTATAAACTCGAAAATTTTGAAAATAAAAAAATTAATAGTTTATTATCCAAACAAGTTAGTGATGCTTATTCAATTTCTTTAAAAACTACACCTAATTGGTGTTCTGGAATATCCTTAAATTTCCCCTTTTTGGCAGACTTTAATTCAAGATATCTATTTTTCAAAACTTGCACATTTGATCCCAAAAGAAATTTATCCAATTTATTTAATTACAATAAAAAAGAACAAGGAGAGGTCAATATGTTAGAAAAAATGGGAACACATTATAAACGAAGAAAAATAATTATAGATAGACAAAAAATAATGCAAAGTGTTCAGAAAATTATTGATATGAATAAAGATTTTAAGGTAAATAAATCTCTAAATAAAAATTTTTTATAATAATTTTAAATTGGATTTTTTTGATAAAATAGAAGATTGCTTTAAGAATAGAACAATTAAATAATTCATATTTTTATTAAATTAACAGGGCTTTATTGAATTCGAATATGCTGGAGAAACTGGAAGTGGAACAGGACCTACATTAGAATTTTATTCGTTAGTTTTTAATAATTTGGTCGAAAAAAAAGATTTATGGTATAAAACAACAAATAATACATTATTTCCTTTACCTCTGTCTCAAAATGGAAAAATTAAGAAAGATGAAATATCCAAATTATTCATGATTCTCGGATATGTAATCGCAAGAGGAATCTATGATGATAGACTTATTGATATTCCTTTAAATCCTTTATTTTGGGATATTGTTTTAGAGAAAGTAAAATCTTATTTATAATTTTTTCTTTTCTTTAATCTCATTCAAAAAAATAAAATTTGTTTTTATTTTAAGAGATATAAATATTTAAAATTAAGATTGATAAAATTAAAAAAATTAAATTATTTAATAAACTATTAATTTTTAGCCTATAACGATTGAAAAACTAAATTTCATAAATACTGATTTATCCAAGGTTATTAATGATTTCATTTCATTATCTGATAAGAAAAAAGATATTATAAAACAATTTAATCAAAAGCTTAATTTAAATAAAACACAGAATAATTTAAATACAAAAATAGAGATTAATCAAATTTTGAATAATGAAAATTCAAATATACCTATAAAAGAAATTGAGATGAATGTTATAAACACGAAAACAAATTATATAGATATTAAAACTGATGATAAATTACAAATAAATAAAGATTTAATTTCCGAGCAAATAAGAGATGATATTAATAATATCAAAAATATTCCTGTAATTGATTTAGAAAACAAACTTCTTATTAACAATTGCAAATTGGAAGATATGGGAATTACATTTATATTACCAGGTAATGAAATAAATTTAAAAGAAAATGGTTCTGAAATAACTCTAGATGCTTATAATTTGGAAGAATATGTCAATTTAATTTATAAGACTTTGTGTTTTGAAGGAATAAGCGAATCTGTAAAAGCATTTAAAACTGGATTTAATTTAGTTTTTCCATTAAAATCTATGAGGTGTTTCCATTCATTTGAAATTTCTGAATTAATATGTGGGGCAAATGCAGATGCTTGGGAGGAACAAATTCTTTATGATTCTGTTGTTCCTAATTATGGATATAATAAAAATAGGTACTTTATTTTTTTAATTAAAGATTAAATATTTTTAAGGTTTTTTCCTAAATTATTTAAAAATTTTAATAGTGTAATTTATAACTATCTGATAAAATTCATGCTTGAATTGGATATTATAAACAGGAAAAAATTCCTTCTTTTTGTTACAGGTTCCACAAGATTACCTTTGGGAGGTATTAAATTTTTGAAAATTAGAGGATTTTTAATAATATAAAATAAAATTGATAAATTTTGAAGTTAATTCAATCTTTTTTACTTTAATATTTATTGATTATTAGGTATTAAAAACTTAAATCCGAAATTGACAGTGGTTAAAAAACACCCTGATAATAACAAAGATAATCCAGATCTATATCTACCTACAGTTATGACGTAAATAATTTTATTTTATAATTTTATAATTTTAAGCTGCCAAAATTATTTGAAAATTCCTGAATATAGTTCTTATGAAATATTGAAATCAAAATTATTTACAGCAATGTTTGAAGGAGTTAACTCATTTTATCTTTCATAATAATTTATAAAAATTTGAATAATCAAGAAAAAATAAAGAAAAAGCGAAGTGTTCAAAATTACATATATGAATTATATTAAGATATATTTATTGATATAAATAATATTTTAATTATATAGATTTAAATAATGACTAAAATTTATATTCTGATATTTATATTCAAAATTTAAATATTCTATATGACTAAGATTATAATAATTTGCTTTTTATATAGTGATTTATTGAACAGAGTTTAAATATAATAATTTTTATTGGAAGAAAGTTATGAAAATTCTGATTATTAATTACTAAAAAATATTTAAAAATTTCAATTTTTAAAAATATAAAGCTTTAAAGGTTAAATAATTTTTTTATGAGAAAGTTTTAAAAAAAATTAAAAATCCTTAATTATGAAGAACAAGAGTAGTAATAAAGACCATTGTATTATTTATAAAACAATATCTCTATTAGGAATATTACATTTTTTTAAATTATATTTAATACAGCCAAAGTATTTTTTCATCAATTTTTATTCTAAAATTCAGAAATAGTTTATAAATATTTTATTAAATTAAGTAAACTTACAGACAGTTAGTTCTTATGAAAATAATAATAAATAAGACAATCTTACAAAAAATTTTTGATTTTAAATTAAAAATTTCTTTGGATAGGATTATTTTTAAGAAAGTTTAAATAATGGCAGATACTTTATATATTAATCTAATTAATATGATTAATCAAACTTTATTAAGTCGTTTATTTTTTCTTCTTGTTTTTCCCTTCTTCATTTTCTTGAGAATCAAAATCATTTTCAGATTCATTTTCTTCTTCTAAATTTTCATCAATAGATTCATTTAACTCTTCATCTGAATTATTATTAATTTATTACTTATTTAGAGAATAATTAGAAACTAAGATTTTACCTTCTTCTCCATCTTCTATTTCAAATGATTCTTCCTCTTCATAAAATGAAGATTCAATTAATTCCCCATCTCTATTTTTGTTGTTTATTATCTCAATGTTTTTCAATTTATCAAAAATAATGGGTATTTGTTTTTCCAATTCATCTCCTGTCATATTAGGAATATCTTTTATTTCTAATTTTTTTAATTCTCCCATATCTTTTAACACTTTTAGATTTTCAAAATTTGAAATAGGATTTCCACCAATTTTTAGTTTGATTAATCTAGGAAATACTTTCGAAATTTCTGACAAATCTGAAAGATCAAGTTTATTATCTCTAATCTCTAACTAAATTTATATTAGTTAAATTGATTCTAAATTCTAAAAATTATTAAGATTTTATATTAATCATCGAATTTTGAGAAAAGAATTTTTACAATATTCAAGCAAGGGATTAGCGGAAGATTTTTAAGAGATTTTAAACCAATTTTATTCAAGCTTAGATGTAATAAACTGTCATATTGCTCTAAAGATAATTTATGATCTTCGTTAAATTCTTCAATATTGAATAATTCATCTAAAATTAGTTCATCCACCTATATTTATAAAATTCTAATATAGAATGCTAAAAACATAAAAAATGATTTATTTACTTCTGAAGGTTCGTGTAATCCTAATATTTGTTGAAGATTATCTAAGAGCTCCATGTAAATTTAATATGATTTATATTTAATAAATTACTTAAAAAATTTCAAAAAAACTTTTAAACTAAATCTCTTATGACTAATGGTTAATTTATAATTTTCAATATAGGAAAAATATTAAGTTCTTTCAATAAAATATAAGGAAATAATTTTTTTCCAAATATTAATTATTTAAAAAATTGAAAATT